>Ga0222658_1000714_pt1 | contig 16954 bp, 15 predicted proteins | sample AntAcemetagen476_FD_179830 | JGI IMG/M metagenome (GOLD analysis project Ga0222658, IMG submission 179830) | Saline water microbial communities from Ace Lake, Antarctica - #476 | ecosystem: Environmental > Aquatic > Non-marine Saline and Alkaline > Saline | place: Antarctica: Ace Lake... | reverse complement strand
GCCGCTTTCCAATGGAACCAACACCGCTGACAAGCACATTGAATGATGAATAATCAGTCATATCTAAGCTAAAGCGTCTTTAGACGAGGATGTAGAAGACGACCTCTCCATAAGAAATTCCGCCCAAAGTAGGTCCATTGGATTATCAATATCTACCGACGTTCCCTCCGGCATATAATACGGAATAACTTTGGAACCATACCAAGTCATTTCTTTTAGAAATACCTCTGTTTTGGCAAATATCATAGATCCATCGTCACGGTACAAAACTTCTGGATGAGTCGTATTCATATGTTCAATATCAAAAAATGGCTCGATGTATTTTTTAGGTGCATGAACGGCTTGCAATGGCGAATGACGAAATGGTGCAACGCTCATAACGTAATTGGCATCTTCTGTGCAAAACTTTTCGTATGCTTCACGCACCTCCTTCCCTGTTCTCAGAGGACTCGTTGAAAGTATGAGTGCAAAAGACTCATACGCTGACCCTTCTTCTTCAAGAGATTTAAGAATATGAGCACAAACGTGCTTAACCTGCACTGTATCAGAAGCCAACTCGGCAGAACGTTTGAGTAAAAGATCGGCACCATATTCACGGGCAATATCCAGTATTTCATCATCATCGGAAGAAACACATATGCTGTCGAATACGTCGCTCTGTTGAGCGGCTTCAATTGCGTATGCAAGAAGCGGCTTGCCACGCAGAAGCGCAATGTTTTTCCTAGGAAAGCGCTTCGAACCACCTCGAGCTGGGATTATGCACAGTGGTTTGCTAGAACTCATAGACAACCACAGTACTACACATCGTCCCACGAAATCGATTCATTTTCCTTTCGCATTCTCTTCAACGTGCGCCCGAGAAAGAACTCCGTGTGCTCCGGAGATACGCCAGACTCTCCGCGTTTCCCCTCAAGCATGAATTCATCGAGAACCGTGCCTTCTGGGAGATCACGATTAGCCACGAGGTGTCGGAACCATTTCTTGCGCTCAGAAAGATCGCCGGGGCTTGGAATGAGCGCGTCACGCCCCAATGCAGCATGCACATCACGCATACTCTTCACATATGCCTTGAACTCTTCAGGCTCCTTAGAAATCGCATGATGATGACCTGGTAAATCTCGGCGCAACGTCAGACGCTTCTCAAGAAAGACCGAACCCAATGCCACTGCCATAGTATCTGTCTCGTCATTGCTGTCTGCAGACGAGTATCCCACTGGAACACCAAAAGCATCATGCAGATACGGTATGGTTCGCATATTCATCTCGACTGGATCCTTGGTGTGGAAACAGTGAACTAGCATGCTTTGGTCGTTACCTTCTTCTTCAAGAATACGCATGACTTTTGCGAGTTCAAAAAAATGCACTGGTCCAGTGTCAATAAGCACAGGCTTTCCTTGTTTGGCTATCTGCCTCCAAAGTGGATGATAGTTGAAATCCCAGGAACTGAGCTTGTATGCATCAAGGCCAATCTCCTCCGCCCACGTAACACCACTTGGTGAATTGACAGTAGAGAATATAATTACACCTTTTGAGTCCGCATACGCCTTAACCTCACGCCACTCATCCAAAGTAAAGCGCAGTTCACTGACCAGGTCATAAATATTACTCTCCTTAGGCCCATCGACTGTCAGATATGAATATAAAGCAGTTTTGTCGCTAAAGATTTCATCCGGAAACCAAAAGATAAATTTGATCGCATCTGCCCCCGCCTCGTGCACAACATCTATTAGCTTCTTAGTAATATCCAGATCATAATTGCATGTCACACCACACTCTGCACAAATGAAGAGTGGATGGCTCGGGCCAATTGTTCGATCGCCAATTTGTATATCGCTTCGCATCATAAGATAAACTACAAGAAGCTCTTAAAATGCTCAATGATACTCCCAAATTTTCTCATCATCGGCGCGATGAAGGCAGGAACTACCTCACTGCACTACTACCTTGCACAGCACCCGGAAATCTTCCTATTGCCACAGAAGGAAACAAACTTCTTCGCACAGGAATCGGCAATGTGTATGCGAGAAAAAACGGTGACAGAAGAGCAGGAATACGCATCGCTCTTTCGGGATGTAACAAACGAGAAGGCAATAGGCGAAACATCTCCTGCCTACCTCTGCGTGATCGATGCCCCCAGGAGAATCGCAAAGATGTTACCGAATGCCAAACTCATCGCGGTGCTCAGAAATCCTATTGAACGTGCATTCTCGCACTACGTTATGCGACGGCAACAGGGAAAAGAGGTACGCGCGTCATTCGATGAAGTAATGGCAACAGACGACATTGACCCTCTACGTAGCTACAAGAGCCGAGGATTTTATGGACAACAGATCACACGATATCTAAAGCACTTCCCAAAAGAACAAATACAGATATTTCTATATGAAGAACTTGTGGAAAATCCAATTGCAGTCGTACGAGGAATCTGCCAATTCCTGGAGATTGACCAACAATTCGTTCCAAATATGAGCAAACGCCACAACGTGAATCCCCACACGGATGAAGCTATTTCTCCAGAATCACGAGAGAAGCTTCGTTCTTTGTATCAAGAAGATATGCTCCTATTGCAGGAGCTTATTGAAAAAGATGTATCGAAGTGGCTGCAGTAAAATACCTAGAATTTAAGTCCCAAAAACGACGCCTGTGCTAACATCCACGCATCATGGATGGTCTACGTGGATCTTCAATACTCGTCACCGGCGGCACTGGCTCATTCGGAAAGAAATTTATAGAGATTGCTATGCGTGAATTCCAGCCGAAAAAGTTGATTGTTTACAGTCGCGATGAGCTTAAGCAACATGACATGCGCAATGATGGATTTGATGATGACTGCATGCGATATTTCATTGGCGACGTTCGTGATCGCAACCGATTAAAGCGTGCTATGAGAGGAGTAGATATTGTAGTTCACACTGCTGCACTCAAGCAGGTCCCCGCCTGTGAGTACAATCCTCTTGAAGCAGTTCAGACTAATATCAATGGTACAGAAAACATAATCGAATCAGCGCTTGATACTGGAGTAAAGAAGGTACTGGCTCTCAGTACAGACAAAGCAGTGAACCCAGTAAACCTATACGGAGCTACAAAACTCGTTGCCGAAAAAGTCTTTACACAGGGGAATGCATACGCAGGTGCTGCCGGAACTCGATTTTCATGCGTTCGCTATGGGAATGTTGTTGGAAGTAGAGGCAGTGTTATTCCATTGTTTGAAAGGCAGCGGGAAGCTGGAACTGTCACTATAACCGATGAACGCATGACACGTTTTTGGATTACACTCGAACAAGGCGTGCATTTTGTCATGCGATGTATAGAGGAGATGCAAGGTGGCGAAGTTTTCGTTCCAAAGATTCCAAGTATGAAAATTACAGATCTCGCTGATGTAATAGCGCCAGGATGCGAGAAGAAAATTTTAGGAATACGTCCGGGAGAAAAATTACACGAAGTACTTTTGTCCGAAGATGAGGCAAGACACACAGTAGAAAAAGAGGATTCATTTGTCATCCAGCCAGAAAATCCTTCATGGACGCGCGAACCATGGTCAGAACCAAACTTGCCGGATGGTTTCCGATACTCAAGTGACAACAACTCAGAGTGGCTTATAAAAGAGCAACTCAAGGTACTTATTTCTCATTAAAAAGTACATGTCACAAACACTCGCTCTCCACGGCGGTACACCTGTGCGCTCGGAACTGCTTCCATACGCACGACAATCCGTGAACGAAGAGGATGTTCAGGCAGTTGTGAAAACTCTGAATTCTGACTGGCTTACAACCGGACCAAAAGTAGCAGAATTTGAAAAAACATTCGCATCGTTTGTGAATACGAAGGAAGCTGTCGCAGTTAATAGCGGCACTGCAGCACTGCATACAGCACTCTACGCAGCAGGTATCGGCGCTGGTGACGAGGTGATAGTGCCTACAATGACATTTGCAGCTACAGCAAATGCTGCCGTTTTTCTGGATGCTACACCGGTATTCGTAGATAGTGATCCACGTACATTGCTAATTGATCCAAAGAAAGTTGAGGAAAAGATTACAGAGAAAACCAAGGCAATCATTGCCGTCGATTACACAGGTCAACCGTGCGACTACGACTCGTTGTACGAGATTGCGCAGAAGAAAAATATTGCACTGATTGCAGACGCATGCCACGCACTCGGAGCAACAGAGCATGGAAAGACTGTGGGATCACTCGCTGATATAAGCACATTTAGCTTCCATCCGGTTAAGCCACTTGCAACCGGTGAAGGCGGGATGATAACAACAAATGATTCGGACGCCGCAAAACGAATGCGACAGTTTCGAAACCACTGCATTTCTACTGATCATCGTGAAAGACAAGAGCAGGGATCATGGTTCTATGAGATGACAGACTTAGGCTACAACTACCGACTCTCAGACATTCACTGTGCACTGGGAATCAGTCAGTTAAAACGAGTACAAGAATGGACAACAAGGCGGCAGGAGATTGCGAAAAAATATGATGAGGTGTTTGCAGGAATGAAGTGGTTAAACCCACTAGCAGTACGTAATGATGTTACACATGCATATCACTTGTATGTAATTCAACTGGAACTTGAACAACTATCTACTGATCGAAATGGAATCTTCCAAGCGCTTCGCGCAGAAAATATTGGTGTGAATGTTCACTACATTCCTGTGCACTTACACCCATTCTATAAGGGAAAATTTGGTACTGCAGAAGACCTTTGTCCAATCGCAGAAGCTGCATATGCACGTATTTTATCGTTACCGATGTTTGCCTCCATGGCAGATAAGGATTGTGACGATGTGATCACTGCAGTAGAGAAAGTATGTACCAACTACAGTAAATGATTGTTCTCTTCCGGGCAGACGGCAGTGCTAGCATTGGAGCAGGCCATATCATGCGATGTCTCTCGCTCGTACAAGCTGCACATGATGCAGGACACAACACAGTTTTTCTCATGGAGCCAGGTGCAGAATCTCTAAAGGAACGTCTACAAAATGAAGGATGTGATGTGCACGAATTAAAATCCATGCGTGGCTCGAACGAGGATGCATTGGAAACAGCTACGCTGGCTCGCGAATGTGGAGCTATGTGTGCCGTTGTGGATGGATACGTTTTCGATGCGCCATACCAACAGACACTACACAATGAAGGTGTGTGTTTTCTGCTTATAGACGACTACGGTCAGGCAGATACGTATTACGCAAGCATCATACTCAACCAGAATTCGTACGCGCAGAAGCTCGAGAGCATCTACAGGAAACGATCTTCACAGAGTGAGCTACTACTTGGAAGTGAATATGTGCTCTTGCGACGCGAATATCGTGAAGCTGCACAAAGGCAAAATACACCGGAAATTGCCAATGAGATTCTCGTGACATTTGGAGGTGGAGATACGCAAGTCATGACACAGAGGATTATTGAAGTGCTGAAAGGTATAGACGAATCGACACTCAACATTACTGTACTGATTGGAGGTTCTAATCCACATGCAGACAAGATTGAATCTACGGCACAAGGCATGCATGTCATCCGTGATGCACAGAACATGCCGGAACTGCTTGCAAACACAGAACTGGCAATTGCTGCAGGAGGTACAACTTCGTACGAACTGGCATATATGGGTGTTCCATCACTTCTATTCATACTCGCAGAAAACCAGCGTTTAATTGCTGAAGACCTAAACACGAGAGGTATCGTGAAGTCTATTGGAAAGCCAGATCAAGTATCCGATATAACAATCGTCAATGCTATTCGAGAACTCATCACAAATGTTGGACAGCGCAGAAGCATGGCACAAATAGGGCAACAGCTAATCGATGGACAAGGTGCGATGCGAGTATTAGAACGTTTAACATCAATATCACAATGAATACCATGCACTCCATGAAAGACGCCAGTTTGCAGAGGAAAAATGAATATAGTAAAACTATGCTACTGTTCCTCTTCTCATGAAGGTCATACTTTTCGTTAATAATTGGGTAGGATGGAAAATTGCCGAGTATCTTGCTACTGACGAGAAAACATCAATAGTCGGGCTCGTCATGCACGAACAAAAAAAAAGTAAATTTGCTGAACAAATCCGCAAAGTTACCACCGGTGCAAAACCAGCAATCTTCGAAGGTTCTGCATTAAAGGATGAGAAAACACTGCATGCACTCGGGGTGCTCGGAGCAGATATGGGTATTTCCGCGTTCTTTGGATATATATTGCAACAAAAAGTATTGAGCATTTTCCCGAAGGAATGCATAAACGTGCACCCTTCCTTCCTTCCATACAACCGTGGAGCATATCCGAACGTTTTTAGTATCATCGATAAAACTCCAGCCGGCGCAACCATCCACTATATGGACACAGGAATTGATACAGGAGACATCATTAACCAGACGAAGATCCACATAGATGATATCGATACCAGCGAGACGTTATACCGCAAACTTGAACATGAATGTGTGCACCTCTTCCAGGAAACATGGCCAAGCATCATCGCTGGCACAGCAAAACGTCTACCTCAAAAAAAACTAGGTGTTGGCACACAACACAAATCCATAGACGTTGCCCAGTACGATGAAATCGATAGAAAAAAACTCTACTCAGCAGATGAACTACTTAACATCATTCGTGCCCGAACATTCAATTCGTACCCGGGCGCATATGTACGGGATAAGGACGGAGAAAAGGTATACCTCCGGCTACAGCTTTCTCGCATGAATGATGAATCAATCCAACAATCATGAATCAGCATATCTCCATTCACAGCAGGAACATTGGCCACGGACAACCCACCTACATCATCGCAGAGATGTCTGCAAACCATGGACAGGACTACGGGAAAGCAGTCGAAATCATCCATGCGATGAAAGAGTCAGGAGCAGATGCGGTAAAGCTCCAAACCTACACACCAGATACGATGACAATTGAGTGTGAACGCGAGGAATTTCGAATCGGCAAAGGCACAATTTGGGAAGGTAAAACACTCTACGAACTCTACGGAGAGGCATACACACCTTGGGAATGGCAACCGAAACTCAAAGACATCGCAAATGACCTCGGCATGGATCTGTTTTCGACGCCGTTTGATGCAACGTCAGTCGACTTTCTGGAAAAAATGGATGTGCCCGCATACAAGATCGCTTCTTTTGAACTGGTAGACATCCCTCTGATCGAACAAGTCGCGAAAACTGGTAAGCCCATAATCATATCGACTGGCATGGGAAGCGAGGAAGAAATCCGCGATGCAGTTAATGCAGTGCAGCAATCAGGTAACAACCAACTCGTGCTCCTAAAGTGCACGAGTACATATCCGGCTCCACCGGAGGATATGAACCTCCGAACCATTCCAGATATGATTGAGCAATTCGGCGTGCCTGTAGGGCTTTCAGATCACTCACTCGATGCTACTGTTCCTGTAGCAGCAGTAGCGCTTGGCGCATGCGTTATAGAAAAACATTTCTGTCTCTCGCGTAACAACCCCGGTCCAGACAGCTCCTTCTCTCTTGAGCCTGATGAATTCAGGAAAATGACAGACGCCATTCGTAACTCTGAAAAATTATCTGAGAGTGACAACGCGCCGGATGAAAGTATCCTCGGTAATATTCAGTACGGCGTGTCAGAAACAGACCGCCACAGCATAAAATTCCGCCGATCGATTTTCGCCGTAAAAGACATCGCACCAGGAGAAGAATTCACAAAAGAGAATGTGCGTTCGATTCGCCCATCACACGGGTTAAAACCCAAAGAATTGAGCACCATTTTGGGGAAGAGAGCAAAGCAAAATATTGAGCGAGGAACACCACTCACTAAAGAGCATACCAACTAAACAAGTACAAATTACTTATCAGCATGATGCTGAAAATACCGCTCAAGCACATCAGAAAGAAGTGAACGAATTTCCTCCTTGTTCAATGGGGTAAGACGTGACGAATCATAATCTACAAGATTAGAGCTATTGGCCTCAGTAACATTCACGCGATCAGGTAGAAGAATTGGTGGACGCACGATGAACATATCTTCCTCTTCAAATGCGTACTCTGCCTCTTCCTTCGTCATTAGAAGCTCAGATAGTTTCTCACCGGGACGAATCCCAACAACCTTACGTTCTATAGTCGCAGGATCCTTGCCATAACGCGGTGCAAGTTCTTCGACAAGTACATCAAGGAGATCACCGAGGATCACCGTAGGCATTTTAAGAATAAATAGCTCCCCTCCTTCCATACGCTCCATAGCACGCAATGTAAGCGCAGCTGCCTGCGGAATAGACATGAAGAAACGTATCATAGACGCATCTGTCACTGTTATGGGGCCACCTTGGCGTATCTGCTCGCAAAACAGTGGGAGAACAGATCCGCGAGATGCCAGCACATTCCCAAAACGTACACTCCCAAAACGAATATTGTGTTTGCCAGCTGCATGCATGGCAGATGCCATAAGTTTTTCGGCAAGGAGCTTGGTAGCACCCATTACACTCGAAGGACTCGCAGCCTTATCTGTGCTCACAAGCAACACACGCTCAACTCCTTGTGTAATAGATGCATCAATAAGATTCTGCGTGCCAATAACATTCGTTTTTACCGCTTCAAAGGAATTGTACTCACAGAATGGAACATGCTTGTACGCAGCACAGTGGAATACGAAATCCACTCCCTCCAAGGCGCGCAACAGCCGAGGATAATCACGAATATCTCCCAATAAAAACCTCACTTCATCATGAGCACCCTTACCTAACTCACGCTGCAAAAGATACTGCTTATGCTCATCACGCGAGAAAAGTCGCACTGTCTCCGGCTGAAGTTTAAGGAGCTGATTGACGATCTCTGATCCAACAGAGCCAGTTGCACCAGTCACTAGAATTGTTTTTTCATGAAAAAATGAGGACATACGATGCTTAAGAAAGGGAACGAAGACCATCTTTGAGCACATTACAAACTTGCGCAACTTGCTCATGAGTTATTTTTGAGGAAAACGGCAGTGCAATAGTGTGTTGAGATGCGTTTTCTGTGATTGGATACATACCCTCCTTCCATCCGAGCCCTCGAAAGAGCGGCTGCAAATGGATTGCGGGGAAGTAGTTATTGCACCCAATTTGGTTCGATGTGAGGTATTCCAAAAGCGCATCGCGATCCTGAACTGTGTATTTATCCTTCAACTGAACCACATACACGAACCAACTTAGGGAAACACCTGCCTGCGACTGGGGAATGAATATTTCCTCACACGAAGCAAGTTCCTCTTGGTACCACTCAACCACTTGTGTGCGCTTCTGAATGCGCTCAGGAAGACTCTCCAATTGGCTGATGCCAAGCGCACACTGAATGTCGCTGAGACGATAGTTGTAACCCAAGCGCTCATGTCTCAAAAAACCGCCACTGGTATCGCGCCCCTGATTGCGCATGGAACGTGCAAGATCGGCAATATCGTCTCGATCCGTGACGAGCATTCCTCCTTCTCCGGTCGTGAGCTGTTTGTTTGGATAAAAACCAAAAACGGCACAATCGGCAAAAGACCCTGCCATCTGACCACTACGCGATGAACCAAGCGCTTCACATGCATCTTCAATAAGTGCGAGATCATTTAAAGCAGCAATGCGTCGCAACTCTTCCCACTCAGCTAGATAGCCAAATATATCAACACCAAGAATCGCCTTTGTATTGGGAGTAATAGCCTTTTCGACAGACGCAGGATCGAGACAGTGCGTTCCAGGCAAAATATCAACAAAAACAGGCTTTGCCCGTTCAAAAAGAATGCAACTGGCAGAAGCAAAAAAGCTGAATGGAGATGTAATTACTTCGTCTCCATCTTTTATGTCGAGAGCGCGCATGCATAAATGCAGTGCACTCGTGCCACTGTTCACGGCAACAGCATGTTTTACACCTACATATTTCGCAAATTCCTGCTCAAATTCTGGCAGCTTAGGCCCAAGTGAAAGATCGGATGTCCTGAGCACTTCAGTAACCGCATCAATATCCTGCTGTGTGATATCTGGGCCAGATAGAGGAATCGCTTGTCCCATGTAATTAAGAAAGAGTACGAAGAAACGACAATTTTACTACCTGGCCAGTATAGAAGCACTATATCCTTAGATCTATGAAGAAACTGCGCATCATGCAGAACCTTAAATTAAGTCTTACGAGTAATTTTCAAGAAACTCCATGGCTGTAGAACGTGATGATGCACTACTTGTTGACCGTTTATGACTTCCGTAAGATTCTCCGGCTTGTTTTTTTCTGGCCACTTGGATGCGCTAAGAGCACGTGGATTAAAATCTGTATCGCTCTTAATCAACACCTTGCCAACACCTGGCAGAGTCTTGCAAAGCCAACGAATATATCGCTCAGAATAAATGTTGTAATAAGGAAGCGTGGCCAACCTTGGATTCCCACCCGCTTTAAAAATTGGATCTTTGCTGCCTTTGTACACATCAGGATCAGGCAAATTCTGTATACGCAAATTTGCCTCGCCAATATATGTTCGTATGAGCAACGTCCCGCGCGTTACACGCCAGAGCTCTCTAATGGGCGTAACAATGTCCGGAAGATGTAATAAAACATTGCAGCAAAGAACAACATCGAACATTTTTGGTTTGTAAGGTAGCTTCCCGATGCTCGCTACGCGAAAGTTGGCTTTTGGATCATTGGCAAACGCTTTTTTTGCCAGACGAATGTAATGCGGCGTAATGTCTGCTCCTTCGTAGGAGAAAGGAACAGAGTACTCTCTCCGAAGAGAACTAAGATAGTGACCAGCGCCACAGCCGACATCCAGCAGGTTCGTCTTCGAAGTAATGAGTCCTTTTAGCTGCTTTGCAGCAGCTTTGCTGCTTTCCATCTCAGGAGCTTTGCCAATAGCCCTTTGGTAAAATACGTCACCATATGAGGGCGCAGCAGTCCAAGGTTGAGCAGAATATGCCATGGAAAAAGAGGAAAAGGATGAGGATGAGTATGTGGACTCTGATCCTAACAGGATTTTTATTCACAATAAAAACATTTCTTTATTATGTTATAACTGCTTGTAGTAGGATGATTCAGTAATGTCTAACACATTCCCCATTAGGGCCATTGCCGGACGATTCTCTTTCGACTTTTCTCGTCATGCACTGGAAAATGTTCTGGAAAAGCACCCATTTGAGTTTTGTGCTCATATCTCTGGAGAGAACCACACTAATACCTTTAAAGGTATTCCTGCTTCAAGCCAAGAGTGGTTCGAATCGGGCGAAATTCGTAATGCTTACTATAAAAATATTGATTGGAATACAATCACACCCCTTAGTGAAGAATTAATTATGAGTATGAGCGAATGTGAATCGGTTTTCATGTCACTCGTTTACCGCTTGGAATGGAAGCGCAGCATACCCTATTCCACTCGAAAACGATGGTATCTGCAACATCTACAGTTTTGGGACCACTACATTACGCTCCACAAGATCAATCTCTATCTCTCTGCCTGGATCCCACACGAAATTCCCGACATTATCATCTACCATCTCTGCAAGAAGCGTGGTATTCCCGTGCTCTATTTTAGTACAACCGAAATTCACGATATTTCATTCATAGAACACGATATTCAAAAATCTGCCTCGCAGATCCTGCCACGGTATCAAGCTCTTTTGGAGCAACATAAGAACCAAGAACACGACACGATTCCCCTGTCCGAACCTTTCGCCTCCTACGAGCAAGCACTTACATCGGTACAAGGACAACCCCCAGCCATCGAAAAAATTGAACGCCCAACGTACCAAAAGGGTGTCCAAAAATTGCTCTGGAAACAACCACTGACATTTCTACGGTATGCACTGCAGTACTTAACATTTTCTGGATGGGAACGCGCCATACTAGCTATACACAGGTGGCACCTAATGCGCCAGGTTGACCACTTTTATAGGAAACATGCTATCGAACCAGATCTAAATAAGCCGTTCGTATACTTCCCACTCCACTTCCAGCCAGAAGCTACGACTGTGCCAATGGGAGGTGCCTTCGCAGATCTGATCCTGGCAGCTCGCTTGCTTAATGCAACACTACCTAAAGATATGCTTATCTACGTCAAAGAACATCCATACAGAAGCAGTTGGCTCAGCCGCAATATTAAGTACTATCAAGACCTTCTGGAACTGGAAAAAGTGCGCCTAGTTCCGATATCTGTCGATACCTTTTCTCTGCGTGAACACTGTCGGGCAGTCGCGACAGTTACAGGGTCACCCGGTTTCGAGGCACTGTTTCGAGGCAAGCCAGTATTTCTCTTCGGTTCACGATTCTACCAGTACGCAAAGGGTGTTTTCCCTGTAAAATCACAACAAGATTGCAAAGAGGCTGTCCGTGCAATATTCGATCGGGGAGAAGCCCCTAGCTCATGGACCACACATCTCTACCTTAAGGCAATGGAAGAAAACTGTGTACGTGGCGTGCTCGATCCATGGAGCTTGCAAGTTTCGCAGCTGCCAGAGGCACATCACATTCGGATCATGGGACAAGCAATTGAATCGAAATTGAATGAGATACGTAGAGAAATTGAGGTGGTAGAACCCAATCCCGACGACACAACCAAAAAGATTAAGTAGTGACGAACTTGTATCCATTGATAGAATAGGAAATATGACCTCTCTCCCTCCAAAAGACCGCGTATACATCATTGCCGAGGTTGGTCCTAATCATGATGGGAAGATGGAAAAAGCGTGCCAGCTAATCGATATGGCATCGGAGGCTGGTGTCGATGCCGTTAAGTTCCAACTATTCGTTCTAGATGAAATTGTGTCCAAGCAAACACCACTTGCGGAATACCAGAAGCGCTCTGGAGAAGAGAACCAATACGAAATGTTAAAACGATTGCTGCTTTCACATGATGAAATCCACGAGTTAAAAGCATATGCAGAATCCAAAGGCCTGGATTTTCTCACAACTCCATTCGATGCAAAGTCCGCTCGTTTCCTCGCAGAACTGGGAGTAAAAGCAATGAAGATTCCATCGGGTGAGATTACGAACATGCCATTCCTACGGGATGTAGCTGCTCTAAATATATTTACGATTATCTCCACCGGCATGTCTACACTCGAGGAAATTGAAGACGCAGTGGCTCCATTTATTGAAGCAAAAACCCAGTACGCACTACTCCACTGTGTGAGTGAATACCCTGCCCCAACAGATCAGATTAACTTGCAAGCGATGAAAACGATTGAAGAAGCATTCCATGTACCAGTGGGATACTCGGATCATACTGAGGGAACAGCCGTACCACTTGCAGCCGCGGCTCTCGGAGCACGAATCATCGAAAAGCACTTCACGATAAACAAGAATGACCCCGGCCCTGACCATGCAGCATCTCTGGAACCTGACGAACTCAAAATCATGGTGGAAAATATCCGCATCATGGAACAGGCACTAGGAACGGGAGAGAAGAAATGCCAACCATGTGAAATGAATACGCGTGATGTCACGCGCAGAAGCATCTTGCTGACAAAAGATGTAAAGAGAGACGCAAAACTAACAGAGGATATGCTCACCATTAAACGACCCGGAACGGGAATAGCCCCAAAGTTTCTGTCGGAGACAATTGGAAAGAAAGCTTCTAAGGACCTCCCCGATGGCACTGTACTTACTGATGAGATGCTCTCATGAACAGATATTTATATTTCATTTAGAGAAGAATCTGGATTCTCAATATGCCCCTGAGTCATAGTTTCTACAGTGTCTAAAGAGGCAAACACCTCATTCCAATATCGCATCACATACGATTCCCGAAAGGCTAAACGGTGAAACGAACGACCTAGGAACATTTTTTGTAAAAGTGCATTTACTACATTGAATCCAAGGGCACTTGCAGCACCGGTTGTGCCGGAAAAGCGACAATTGATTTCGAAGATTTTGTATTCTCCACCGGAGTGACGGAGTTGAAAGTTACATGGTCCAGTAATGCTGAGCGCCTTGCCTACCCGCTCAATGTACTGCTCAAGTTTTGGATTATTACGAGCAATGGCTTTGTACGTGTCACCATCACGCAACCATCGCTTCATGGAAATAACTCCATAGCATTCATTGTCGTAGAAGAATCCTCCACATGTGTACTCCTCATCTTCCTCTGGGAGATAGTCTTGGATGATGGAATCTGTGTGCTCCTTCAAAATAGTACGCAGAGTCGATTCGTCTTTAACTACATGGAATCCAATGGATCGCGCTCCACAGCGGGGTTTTACGACCAGTGGGAACTGAACATCCCGAAGAAAATCATCAACGGTATCTGCCAGCGCCGAACGAATGTGCGGAAAATTATTGGACTCCAGAAATTCCATTGTTTTCCATTTATCATCTGCAATCTCAATGGTTTTCGGGTCGCTAACAATAATATGCGTACCTGTTTCTCGTTCAAAGGTCTCTTTGTTTTCTGCAAGTACACCTAGTTCCACATCGGTTCCAATTAGGAGAAGATCAACATGCTCAGCAGTGCATATATCCTGAAGAGCCTTTATATATGCCGGATCATTCGCACCGGGAACAACGTACGCAGCATCACTTCTATACAGACCAGCCTCAACAGGACTCATGTCGACAGAAATGATACGAGTGCGCACTAAGGAATTCTTGAGCGACTTGATGATACTCTGACCAATGCCAGCACCCGCTCCAGTTACGAGTACGGTGACAGGATCGACAAACGCAAAAGCTGCATCGCCAATCTCGTTGAGTTGCTCATGTACATCGCTCCCAAAAGAGAGGTGTTGAGTATTGCCCTTGGCAATTTCGCTCTCTATTAACTCACGCACTGCGCCGATTGCCTGCTTGGAATTGCATTCGAATTTGATTCCATTCTTCTTACACAAATCGTATACATTCTTTACGTATTCCATTGGCGGAGCAGTCTTGTGGAACCTATTGCACATACTAAACGGATGCCCGAGCACATCCACCTCTGGATGCTTCGCAAGCATCATGGAAAGCTCATACTCTTTCTCTATCATCTCCGCGCTACTCATTGTTTTAATATTCGAGAAATGATGCACACTGCCGATAACCACTTCTGAAGCATCTAGTATTTCTTTACTGGTATTCAACGTTCCGTCCTCCAGTATTTTTACCTCGCATCCAATGCGAATCATAAATTGAGGATACTTCTCTCTAAGCCGCTTAATCTCTTCGACATAACCGGAGAACCAATCCGTATTCTTATCAACATGATCGGAGATGACTAGGTCTAATTGATCATGTAAAAGGTTGTACTCAAATATCTGTTCGATGGAATGCTTCCCATCATTACTAAAAATAGAATGCATGTGATTTTCTTCAAACAGAGTTTGTCGTGTAGTGCTCATATCAGAAAGTTTGAAGAAATTGTTCGATGGCTTTAACTGTCCGCTGAGCAACTGTGCCACCCTTATACAGCGACTTGCAACTAGCAAGTGATGCACGGAACTGGGGTGACAATGCTTTTATTATCCCCTTTTCGATCGTGCCCGAATTATAATCCACGAAAATAACATTTGATCCGTACTCCCTGTGCTTCTGCCGATTGCCAATGCACACGAACGGCGTTTTTAAATATCCCGCTTCCATCAATCCAGAACTCGAATTACCAACAAATGCCGCGCTATTTTTCATAAGAGATAGGTAATCCATGCGCGCAAGATGCTGCTTGAGATGGAAATTTGGTTTCCCTTTCAATGCTTGTAATGCAGCGATGAAAGAATCACATCCATCATCAGCATTGGGGTAGAGCACAATTTTTTCATCATGTGGATCAAGCCTTTTTATGGCTGTAATTAAGGAATTAATTTGTTTTGAAATCGGTACGTCATCCAAAATAGTTGGATGCATCGCAATAAGAAACCAGCGTTTCTTCGGATCAAGTCCATAACTAAGAGCAAGATCTTTCCGGGAATGGAGGTCACTAAGTTTCAACTGATCAAGCCCGGGGGCACCTATAACTTTCGTCCAACGTGGGTCTGCACCAAGTTTTCTGACGTTCTCTGCACTCCGCGACGTCTGCGTCAAATGTACATTGGCAAACACGGTAATCGCATTGCGTAAGTACTGGTCAACAGTAGGTCCAGTAACATCACCACCTGCAATGTGAATGATAGGAATTCCGAGATGTATTGCAGCAAGAGCGCCTGCAAATGGTTCATCGCGATCTCCGACTACTATCAATGCATCTACTGGATTTTTTTTGAGATAGCGCCCAATGCCATCAATCTCTTTGCTCAAAGCTGTTAACTGATCATCGCGTTCTCCAATAGGTACTACATGATCAACATGTACTGCTTTTTTAACTTCATCGAGCGTGTACCCAAATCGACGCTGCGTGTGCATACCGGTCACCAGTACTTTTGGTGCAATTGTGCGACTCTTTTGTAACATGAGAATAGTGGACTGAAATAGTCCCCACTCTGCTCGAGTACCAGTTACAAACAACACTGTATTCTTGCTCTTTGCCATGGAGACAGACTATCAAACAACATGTGGATGTGTTACAAGAAATCGCGATTTCTGGAACAGAAAAGTGTGCTTTTGTTTTGCACAGAGACTACGAAATGTAATACTTGCACTCATGAATATAAACACGGAAACAGGGCAAGTCACAGCAGAAATCGGCTTCGAGAAGTTCCCCTTATGGCAAGGTGTCCGCGATAGACCAGGTGGTCAGCATTTCTATCCTTTTAGATTGAAGATGGACGAAAAAGGATTTATTCGTCAGCGATCAAGCATAGAAGTTGAAAAAAAGATTATAGAAACATACAAAGATCCCGGTTATATATTCCCAACCTCTAGACCGGGTTCTTCAAGTTGGGGCAACTGGCGAGGTGAGCGCTATCACTCATTCATCAAAAAACATTTTCCACTCTTGGAAGGTAAGTCTGTCATGGAAATTGGAGCTGGTAATCTTTATATGGCTGAACGTTTCATTCAGGAAAATGATGTGGCAAAGTATCTCATTGTAGATCCGAGCGTTGGAGATACGTCTGACGACCAACGAATACGTGTTATAC
>Ga0222658_1000712_pt1 | contig 17066 bp, 16 predicted proteins | sample AntAcemetagen476_FD_179830 | JGI IMG/M metagenome (GOLD analysis project Ga0222658, IMG submission 179830) | Saline water microbial communities from Ace Lake, Antarctica - #476 | ecosystem: Environmental > Aquatic > Non-marine Saline and Alkaline > Saline | place: Antarctica: Ace Lake... | reverse complement strand
CTGATCGAGAATTAAAAGAAAACATCTCATATCTCACCAATTCCGATGAAGCTCTAGATAAAATTCTCCAACTAAAACCCGTAAGCTTTGATTTCATTAATGGAACAGAAGATAATCTTGGTTTTATTGCTCAAGATCTTCAAGAAGTAATCCCAGAAGCAGTATCAATAATAGATCAAGAAGAAGGAACTCTAGGAATAACATCAGACTTCATTGTTCCCTACATAGTCAATGCTATTAAAGAATTAAACACTAAGATAGAAGACTTGTCTCAAAATCTCCAGACAGACATCACCTCTATTAAAGACCTCACCATCGATACTCTAACTGTCAAACAAAAACTCATCTCTCCCCTAGCTGAATTTGACTCTCTTCAAACAGATCTCATCTCTCCTCTAGCTTCATCAGATATTGTCATTGATCTTACTTCTACTTCATCTGCTACTCCTGGTACTCTCTTAGTTGAAGGTAATGCTTCTGTGTCTGGTACTCTCTATGCTGACAGTCTTGAAGGTAATACCATCACCCAGATTAATCAAGACCTTGATCTTCTTTCTGATAACTACGCTACTGCCTCTAGTATCCTGGCAGATATTCAGGCTAGATACTCTACCTATGATGATCTAGTTAATCCCCAAGACACTTCTGATCCTTTAGACACATCGTTACTGGATACTACTAATGCTACTGTTTCTGGAGATATTGCTTTAGGAATTGATGGGTCTCTTATCCTTAATGATCTCCTTGTTAACAACACTCTAATTGCCTCATCTATCTCTTCTAACCTAGACAACACCCTATATCTCCAACCACTTGCTAATGCACCTATTAACTTACTAGCTGGACTAATGACTCTTTCTCCTGATGGAAAAGTGACTGTAAACGGAGATCTCTGGGTTACCGGCTCTATCATGGCCCAAAACCTTGAGTCCCTCCGCTCTACCATCTACGACTTAACTGCACAAAATGCTACTGTGGCGGGGCAGCTTACCTTGGGGAAACCAGCTACCAGCTCAGCAGGATTTGCTCAACTCTTAGCCGTCTTCAACGAAGATGGTCAACAAGTAGCCTCCATCAACGCTTCCGGTTCTGCCCAATTTAAATCTCTTACTACTCAAAATCTCATCATTGCCGCCGCATCAGCTTCATCCTCAGGTGACATTAACACTTCTTCTTCCTCCAATGCCACTGCCGGCACCACCATCCTTCCTGCCTATCAAACAGAAATTGTCATCCCCAACCTCAACATCACCCCTAATACTCTCGTATATCTCACCCCTTTATCCGACACTAATAATCAAGTCCTCTATGTTAAATCCAAAACAGATAGCGAATTTACTGTTGCCATCAACCAACCTATCTCCACTGACATTGAATTTAATTACTGGTTAATTCAAACATTACCTTTAGAGACTATAAATGAGTAAAATGAAAGTATGGCATTAAACAAAAAAAATTCTCATCAAAAATCTCTTGCCTTCACCACCATGGAACTTCTTGTCACCGTGGCCATCCTTCTCATTCTTTTTGCTATCTTCCTCTATTTCAGCCCTTTCAAACAAATTGATAAAGCCCATGATGCTGACAGAAAAAAAGATCTAGAAAGGCTCTCTATTGCCTTTGAAGACTATAACAACGACCACTACTGTTATCCCACCCAAGAAATGATCAACAATTGTGACTCTGACGATCTCTCTCCCTACCTAGACTCCATCCCTTGTGACCCCACTTTGAAAGTCCCTTATCAATTAATCGTTTCTCCTGATTCATGCCCTCAAAACTTCACCATTTTTGCTCTACTTCAAAATGAAAGTGATCCTGAAGGAAACGAATACAGTTGTTACTCAGTTAACTCACCAGAAAGCGATACCGATGAAGAAACCGACTGTACCATTTATTTCGGTTCTGGTTCCGACACTCCTACCCCCACAGATACACCCACCCCCACAGATACACCCACCCCCACTCCTGAACCCGACATCTATTACTACTGTTCAGGTAGTGATGGTGAATTTGGTAACTGTACTGAAATGCCAGCTGGCAAAACCTGTTCTCCCCTTTACGGTGATAATCCTTGGTGTAACAACAAATGCGGCAACCCTTCTAATACCTGTGTCCCCTATTAAAATCTATATATCTATATATACTAAATATACTAACCAAAAAAAACCATGTTCATTGAATATACTAATACCATTCATCCTCGTAAGAAACGCTTCTTTCCTACTATTCTTATTGTATTAGGTTTACTTCTCCTCATTCCCACCACCCTAATCCTCATTGGTCACCAGAACAAAAAAGATCCTACCGGTAATTACCTTTCTCCTCTACCCAAAGGACAACTCACTCAAACTAACTCCACTTCAGAGAAAACCATGACTTTAACCGACTTAATCAATCTCTCTCAAAACCTAATTGTTGCTTCTCCTCAGCAACAAGACACCTCCACTGTTTCAGCCAAAAATAACTCTAACACCAATATTGTCACCATCACCCTACCCGCCGGACAAACCCAACTTGAAATCACTGATCCTCAAATCACTACCAATTCATACATCTATATCATTCCTCAAACAAAAACCAACCAAGTCATCTATGTTTCTTCTAGAAAAGAAGGCTCATTTACCATCTCCACCAACAAACCTTTTAACTATAAAATTGACCTTGACTACTGGGTAATTAATCATTAATATAATGATATGAGAAAAACACTCGACAAAATAGCCACTCTCATCCTCAGGACCATCCTTCCTATAACCGCTTTCTTTATTCCCCTTTTCTTTCTTCCTCTCACACCAAACTTTTTTGACTTTAACAAGAGCTATCTTCTCTTCATTCTTGCTTCCATCTCCCTCATTTCCTTCTGTCTTAGATCCATCACTCGTCGCCAAATTCAACTCACCCTTTCTCCCGCTTCCTTCCCTTTCTTCTTTCTTATCATCATATTTCTCCTCTCTTCCATCTTCCAATCTCCTAACACCCACCAAGCCCTTTTTGAACACGTCGCTCCCATCATCTCTCTAATTATTATCTTCATCACCACCACCTCTTCTCAAAAAAACAAATCACTCATCAAGAAAACCTTCTATGCTCTCATCGCTAGTTCTCTCATAGCCTCTCTCATCTCCATCTATCAAGCCTCTGATCTTAACTCTTTCTCCTCTATCACTTGGCTACAAAACAAAACCTTCTCACCCCTTGGCAACCCTCTTTCCCTCATTACTTTTCTCTTTCCTCTTCTCCCTGCCTTCATTTTCCTCATCTTCAAAACCAAATCAGTCTGGGAAAAAACATTCTCTGTCGTCACCTCTATCATTATCATCCTTGCTTTAGCCACCCAAATCAGCTTCTACCTTCCTCCCAATCAAATAACCCAATTCATTCTTTTACCCTACACCGCTGGCTGGTCCATCACCGTTGACATCTTCAAATCACTCCGTACCATTCTTCTAGGTGTCGGTCCTGGTAACTTCATCAACGCTTTTAGTGTTCTTCGCCCAATCTCCCTCAACCTTACTCCTTACTGGAATGTTCGTTTTAACGTTTCTTCCAGCTATATCCTTACCCTTCTCACCACCACCGGTATTCTAGCTACAATTTCCTTCCTTTTAGCTCAAATAAACACCTTAAAACAATTTAAAAAAACCGAGACAAAATCTCCTTACTTAATCGCTTCTTTCATCATCCTTGCTATTTCTTCCTTAACTCTTCTACTTCTTCCCAGTAATACATCTCTCCTCACCATCAACTTCCTCTCCCTTTCTCTTGTTGTCCTTCAACTTAAAATACAGTCCAGTCCCTCAATTAAAGATCAAGTTTTTAGCCTTGTCGCTTCCTCTCATCAAAACACAAGAAAAACTCCAGTTCTTTCTTTAGCTCTCTCCTTCTTCTCCTTTCTCCTCCTTATCTTCTTCTGGATACCCGCCACCAATGACTACCTCGCCGCTAGAGCCACCTACAAGGCCTTTGTTAACCTAAATCAAGACACCTCTATTGCCTACCAAGAACTAGAAAAGGCCTACCTCACTTCTCCTACCAACTCCACCTACAGAACCAACTTTGCCCAAACATCACTAGCCATAGCTAATAATATTGCTGCCAAAACAGACCTAACCGATGAAGACAGAACCCAAATCACCCAGTTAATTGAACAATCTATCCGTGAATCCAAAAACGCCATCCAACTCAACCCTCAAAACGTCATCTACTGGGAAAATCTGGCCAGCGTCTACAATCAACTCACTAATTTTGCTGAAGGCGCAGTTGACTGGACCATTGCTTCCTACTCTCAAGCTATCCAACTAGATCCCACCAACCCCGAACTTCGTTTAAACCTTGGTGGTGTCTATCTCTCTCTCTCCGACAACACTCAAGCCATTAAACTTTTTGAACAAGCTATAAATCTCAAGTCTGACTGGCCTAATGCTCACTACAACCTAGCCGCCGCCTACAAAGCCAACCAACAATATGCTCCTGCTCTCCAGCAAATGCAGATTGTTTCCGAACTAATTCCCCCAGAATCTGCTGACTACCAAAGAGTTCAACTAGAACTTAAGGAACTACAAAAACTAGTCCCTGCTTCTACAGACCAAACTAACACTCAACCAGACGAAGAAGAAACTCAATTAATCACTCCCACTCCTATTCCTTCTCCTACCACAAATATTGACTTACCTGAAGACTCTGGACCTGACATCCCTGAAGAAAACACCGAAACCCCTACAGCTGAACCCACCCCCACTCCTGAAGAATAAACTTCCATTCCTTTCCCCACCCTTAAAACCCTTTTTAACCACCCTTTCTATACCTAAATCACGATTCAAACCATTGACAAACGTACAACCAAATGTTACATTAAACGTACTATGAATATTATTTCCATCTCCGATTTTAGAAATAAAGCAGCTGACTTTATTTCACAAGCCGCCGATCTTCAAAAAACTTTCACCATTATGCAACGCTCTAAACCTAAAGCAGTCTTAGTCAATCACGACTACTACCAAGCTCTAGAACAAGCAGTCATTGATCTCACCGATGCCAGAGAAGCCGACAAAGCCAAAAAGGAACCTACCATAAAATTCAGTTCATACTTAAAAAAACGCTGGCCCACTAAATGAAGATACTAATCACTAAAAAGGCCACCAAAGAACTAGATAAAATTCCTGACTCACTAGCTAAAAAAATCGTAGACAACATATTAACTCTAAAAACCAATCCCCTTCCCCTCAACTCTAAAAAACTTCAAAATCATGATAGTTTTAGACTTCGAATCGGCTCATTTAGAGTAATCTACTCCATCAACAAATCAAAAAAAGAAATAACTGTACTAAGAATAGCCGACAGAAAAACCATTTACCGCTAACCTATATTTATAAAACCTAAAACCATATAAATATCTACACTATAATCTCTTCCTAACCCTCTTCCATTCCTTTCCCCACCCCCAAAATCCTGCTAAAATCGTCTTGATGACCAAGAAACCCAAAATCATCGTTGTTCTTCCGGCTTACAACGCCGAAAAAACCCTTGAAAAAACTATTAATGATATTCCCAAAGGTTCTGTCGATGAAATCATTCTCGTCGACGATGCTAGTAACGACAAAACCGTCAAACTTACTAAAAAACTCAATCTTATTCTCCACGAACACTCTTTCAACATGGGTTACGGTGCCAATCAAAAATCATGCTATAAAATCGCTCTTGAAAGGAAAGCTGACATCATCGTTATGCTCCACCCCGACTATCAATATGATCCCAAACTAATCCCCCACCTTACTGACTTTATTAAAAACGGTTACTTTGATATCATGCTCGGCTCTCGTATCAGGTCTCGACACGAATCTCTTGCTGGTGGTATGCCACCTTACAAATATTACTCCAATCGTTTCCTCACTTTCTTTCAAAATCTAATCACTGGTCAAAATCTGGGTGAATGGCACACCGGCATGCGTGCTTACAGCTCCAAAGTTTTAAAAAACATTCCTTTCAAAAAATTCTCCAATGACTTTATCTTCGACACTCAAATGCTCCTTTCTGCCGTTAAAAAAGGCTACAAAATTGGTGACATTCCTGTTCCTGTCCGCTACTTTCCTAAAGCTTCTAGTATCAACCTTAAAAGAAGTCTTAAATATGGTTTTCTTACTTTAAAAGAAACGCTTAAATTTAAATTTTCATGAAAAAACTGCCTCAGATAATTAAAAATATTCTTAAACTCCTCACTTCTCATCCCTACCTCACCATCATCTCTCTCGGTCTTCTTGTTTACGTCAAGACTTTTTTCTTTAACTATACTTACCTCGACGACAACGTTCTCATTCTTGATAATTATCAATTCTTAAAAAACCTCTCTTTCATTCCTAAAAGCTTCATCACCGAGGTCTTTCATTCCCCCCAAGCCGGCGCCGCCTACTATCGCCCCGTGCTCACTATCTCTTTCATTCTCGATGCCCAAATAGGAGGTATTAACCCCTTTATTTATCATCTTTCCAACCTTCTCATTCATCTCACTGCCACATCCCTCCTCTATCTCCTCCTCACTAAACTTTCCTCCTCCAAAAATTATCTTCTTCCCCTTTTTCTTTCTCTCATCTTCCTCACTCATCCCGCTCTCTCCCAAGCTATCGCTTGGATACCAGGTAGAAATGATTCCCTCTTAGCCATTTTCACTCTTCTCTCATTCATCTTTCTTATTAACTCCACTAAACAAAATCGTCTTCATCCCTATATCTATCACTTCCTTTTCTTTCTTCTGGCTCTATTCACTAAAGAATCCGCCCTTGTCATTCCTCTCCTTTCCCTTTTTTACATCACTTTCATTGCTCAACCTAAACCCAAACTAGACCACTACCTCACCCTAATTCTTGGCTGGACAATCACTCTCTTGCCCTGGTTTCTTCTCCGTAAAATCGCCCTTTCCCAAAATCCCATCAACTACTCCCTTTCCTCCATTACTCAAAGTATTTTTACCAACCTCCCCGCTCTCCCTCAATTCATCGGCAAAATCTTTCTTCCCTTTAATCTTTCTGTTCTTCCTATCATTCAAGATACCAGCTTCACCTATGGCATCATCTCCATCATCATTCTTTTTTTTCTTCTCCTCATTCCCCTCATTTCTTCACCCAAGCTGACTCGTAAAAAAAACATTCTTCTCACTCTTTTTGGCACGGGCTGGTTCCTAAGTTTCCTCCTTCCTTCTTTCATTAGACCCAACCTCACCTACACTGCCGATTTTATTGAACACCGCCTCTATCTCCCTCTAATTGGCCTCCTTCTCATTTTCTCTCAAACATACCGGGGGAAAATAAACATTAAAAAAATAAAACTACCTCTCACCTTCTCCTTTCTCTTCATTATCTCCCTCTTCACCATCATCAATCTAAACCACACTCCCGTTTTTAAAAATCGTCTTTCTTTCTGGCAAAACGCTGTCATCAACTCTCCCCACCACCCTCTAGCTCACCGCAATCTTGGTGCCATGTACTACTTAGACAATCAACCAGACAAAGCCAAACCTGAATTCGAAAAATCTCTTCAATTAAATTCCCAAGAACAAATGGCCCACAACAATCTTGGTCTCATTTATTTAGACAAAAAAGAATATCAACTAGCCGAACAAGAATTCTTCCAAGAACTTGAGATCAATCCTATCTCCGACCTAGCTCACTTCAATCTTGGTCTTCTCTACTATCACACCAATCAAAAAACCGAGGCTGAAGAATACTGGTTAAAAACCTTAACCATAAATCCTTATCATCCTTCCGCCTATCAAAATCTAATCGCTCTTTATCAAGAAACTAAACAAACAGAAAAAATCCAGCAACTTCACAATTTATACTCCAACAGGTAAAATATAGCCTACTTGGGCCCGTAGCTCAGTTGGCTAGAGTGCTTCCATGGCATGGAAGAGGTCATGGGTTCGACTCCCATCGGGTCCACATTTTGATTAAATGACTTATTCTATATCTGGGGAAAATACCCTAAAGAGGTTTACTGGGTCTAGAATAACCTAGTTCGGTTTCCAAAAGCTCGAGGTCACAAACTTATTTTCTCTGGGAAAACATCTACCCCTAATGTAATGATTGAACCATAACTCAATATTTGATAGAAATGGCACAATTTTTGGCACGATTATGGCGTGATTATGATATACTATATTCATGTTTAAGCCAAAATTTACTATTACCCCAGAGATTAATAAACGAATTGCAGAGATCGAAAAACTTAAAACTCTAGTTGATCATGCTACCATTCTCCCTGAATTAGAAGTTCAATTGCGATTTCGGGCTACGGTTGAATCGGTACACAGCTCAACTTCTATTGAAGGAAATCCTTTGAGCGAACAACAAGTAAAAAACATTCTTCATGGGAATACCATTTCAGCACCAGATTATGCAATAAGAGAAGTTTTAAATTATAAGAAAACACTTGATTGGTTGTTACGACAGAAATTAACTGACAATTTTCTTACATCCGAACAAATTTTACATATTCACAAATTGCTTATGACAGGTTTATTACCAAAAGAAAAAGTTGGTTTCTGGAGGCCTGGCCCAGTATATATCGTTGATGAAGTGGATGAAAAAGAAATCGTGCAATATGAAGGGCCCGATGCAAACCTGTTACCAAAACTGGTAGATAGTTTTTTGAAATGGACTGCAATCAAACAAAAAGAGCAAGTCTACCATCCAGTGTTGTTGTCTGGTCTAATACATTATCTTTTTGTCTCAATTCATCCTTTTTCTGATGGAAACGGACGGTCAACTAGGATTATCACCTATCAATATTTAAAATCTACAAACTACGATTTTAGGGAATCTCTTTCGTTGGACACCTATTATCTACAAAACCGGAAGAAATACTACCAGTCTTTAAATCTGGGGAAAACATTTAATGACCGCATGGAAGCAGACGTTACAAAATTTTTAGATTTTTTTACTAAAGGATTTCTCCATGCTGCTCAAAATATCAACCACTATATTCAAGCTGGCAAAGTTACTGAAAGTGATGGAAAACCACTTCGACTCAATCAAGAAGAACTCCATCTTTTAGATTATGTATATGAGTTTGGAGAAATTACTATTTCTGAAGCTATCGATGCTATGCAAACAACTAGAAGAACAGCTCAAAGGCGCCTAAATAATTTGGTAGAAAATAGAATCTTAACAATTGAAGGTAGGGGTCCTGCTACAAAATATTTATTAAAAGCCAAAAAAAGCTGAAATTACTCCTCTTCTTCATAGATTAATCTTAACTGCTTGAAGTGAGCTCGACCCATTTTAATTTAATGAGGTGATTGAGATCACGAATTATGGTAATTCGTGACCCTTTATCATCTTCTAATGATGTCTCTACCTCAATTCTGCTCGATTGAGGATTGTCATAAAGAAACATTAAATTAATATATTCCTTTGACGGCTATTTACTTGCGTATCATTCATATACATCTAGCGTATCATAATGATACGAAAATTTTTACTCCTAGCCGAATTAATCAAGACCTAACCCTTTTAGCTTATCGTATATCTCTATTACATCCTTGAAAAAATGCTCTACTTGAAAGACAATAGACTCACTTAACATTAATAAACAAGCCTGGGCCTGTAGCTCAGTTGGCTAGAGCGTTGCATTCGCATTGCAAAGGTCGGCGGTTCGATTCCGCCCAGGTCCACATATATATATGACTGATCAAACCATCACTTGCCAAAACTGTTCCTCCCCTTTCGTATTCTCTCAAGAAGAACAGCAACTCTATCAACAAAGAAACCTTCTTCCTCCTCAACTCTGTCCCATCTGTCGTGGTATCCAAGAACAAGCTCAAAAATTTCCTCCCAAACCTACTTCAACTCCTCAAAAATCTCCTCTTTCAACTCCTCAATCCCCTGAACCAGACCACAAGAAATAGCCATTATCTTCACTCCTTCTTTCTCAAACCTCTTCTTTATTTTCCCCACCGTCTTCTCGTCAATCAAGTCAATCTTGTTCAAAACCGCCAACTCTTTTTTCTTTTCTACTCCTTTACCATAATCCTCTAACTCTTTCCTAATCTCTCTATAGTCTTTCCATAAACCTTCCACCCGATCTTCTTCCTCTAAATTTACTCCCACCACATGTACCAACACTCCAGTTCTCTCAATATGTCGTAAAAACTGATCTCCTAAACCCTTACCCTCACTTGCTCCTTCAATCAAACCTGGCACATCTGCCACCACCAAACGTTTTCCATCCTTCTCCATCACTCCCAAATTAGGCTCTAAGGTCGTAAACTCATAATCAGCAATCTTCGGTTTAGCCTCAGACACCACTGACAGTAAAGTTGACTTGCCAGCATTAGGTAATCCAATAAAACCTACATCAGCCAAGACTTTCAACTCCAACTCTAACTCCAACTCTTCTCCCAACTCTCCATCTTCTGCTTCTCTAGGAGTCGTATTAGCCGGACCTTTAAAATGCCAGTTACCTCTTCCTCCTCGACCTCCTCTAGCTATTAAAAACTTCTCTCCTGCTTCCTTCAAGTCCATCTCCACCACCTCTTCACCTACTCTCTTCTTCCACTTCAACTGTGTCCCTACCGGCACCTTAACAAAAATATCTTCTCCAGACTTACCCGACTTATTTCTTCCCATCCCTTTTCTTCCATCTCTCGCCTCAAACTTCTGCTTATAAGCAAACTGTTTTAGAGTCGCCAAATTCTTGTCTACCTCAATGTATACATCTGCTCCCTTACCTCCATCTCCACCATCAGGGCCACCTTTGGGAATATACTTCTCCCGTCTAAAGTGAACCACTCCATCGCCTCCATCTCCTGCTTTAATATATACTTTGGCCATATCTACCATACCTGTATTTTACCTCGCCTCGCCCTATTTCACAGCAGGATATAATAAAAAACAGATTTAATGAAAAAAATCATTCTCACCCTCACCATCATTTTCACCCTCATCATCGCCTTTACATCCCTTCTTTCACTCTCCATCTACTCTAAAATCAAACCTTGTTTTAACCTCTCTGATTCCCAACAAATCTCTACCTGTCTCAATCAACTACCCCAAACAAAAGGGAGCTTTTCTATTCTTAAAAAAATTATTCCCCACCCTTATCTCGACACCATCATCACCCTCATCTCCACCACAGAACCATTCCTTCCTTACCAAGACTACCTTCTTGGTCAAGATCAACCCACCACCTACCTCATTCTTCTCCAAAACGACACTGAACTTCGTACTAACGGTGGCTTTTTTGGTTCCTACGCCATCCTCACTCTAGACAAATCTCAACCCGCCATCCGTTTTCAAGACATCTATGTCCCTGACGGTCAAATAGAAGGCCATATCGATCCTCCAGAACCAATCCAACAAGCTTTTCGTCAAGGCTGGTTCAAACTCAGAGACTCAGACTGGAATGCCAACTTCCCCACCACCACCACCACCATCCGCTGGTTCTTTGACAAGGGCAACGAGATCGTCCCTGACAACATCATCACCCTTCCTCTTTCCACCATCCAAGACATCCTTAAAATCACCGGACCCATCGAACCAACAGGTTACGACATCACCCTTAACTCAGACAATCTCTTCCTTACTCTACAAAACCTCGTCGAACAAGACTTCTTCCCTGGTTCTACTCAAAAAAAATCCGTTCTTACCTCAACCGGAAACGCTCTTATTTCTAAACTCTCTTCCCTTACCTCCAAACAATATCTTAATATCCTCAACATCCTTCTCACTGACTTAAATAATCAAAACATTCTTCTCAACTCCACTAAACTTGAACTTCAAAACATCTTTTCTAACCACAACTGGGCTGGAGAACTCAAACCCAACCCTTGTTCTGACTCTGACTGTCTTTCAGACACCTTAGCCATCATCGAAGCCAATCTTGGATCCAACAAGGCTAATTACTACCTCTCTCGCCACACCACCCACCAAATTACTAAAGACACTAATAATCCCTATCTCCTCACCCATCAAATCACCATCAACTACACCAACAAATCACCCCAGGAGAGCCCCCAACCCCCTGAACACTTTGGTGGTAACTACATCAACTATCTCCGCTTCTACGTCCCTAAAACGGCTCAAAACATCACTCTCATTGCCCAACCCACCTTACCCCAAGCCATTGACTACTTTCCTGAACCTATCATCGCCTCTTCACCCCTTCCTCTTTCCTCCACTCCCAAACATGATTTTCTTGAAATTGGCTTCTTCCACACCACTCGTGCTAACTCAAACAGCACCCTCACTCTCTCCTATCAACTTCCCATCACTAACTACTCCTCCTATCAACTGACTCTTCTAAAACAGCACGGTCTTCGTTACTCACCTCAAGAAATAAACCTCTTTTCCAAATCCCACTCCACCAACCTTGAACAAGACTTTATCCTTACTTTAAAACAGATAGAGGATTAATATTTCCACTCGAACTTCTTATCTCAAAATGAAGATGAACACCAGTTGATCTCCCTGTACTTCCCATCGTTCCTATTACATTACCCCTATTCACTGCCTGACCAGGCTGCACACTAACCTTAGACAAGTGAGCATACAAGGTCTGATAACCATTCCCATGATCTATCAAAATCCTGTTTCCATACCCCACATTATCAGGCCAACCAGCCATCACCACCACACCACTATCAGCCGCTAAAATAACTCCTCCCGACTTATTCGCAATATCTAACCCTTTATGCCAAGGATAGAATCTCTGTGTAATACTTCCTGAAGTTGGCCAAATCCAAGAACCAGTCGCTGATACTGATCCTGCATCAGGCGTCATCACTCTAGCCAAACTTGAAGTTGGTGACCAAGGCTTCACATCTGGAACTACTCCATCTGGTATCACCAAGGACTGCCCTATCGCCAAAGCAAAAGTTTCATCATTACTAAATTCATTAAAAGGAAAATCAACAATTGCCTGTGCACTAATTCCATACTTCTTAGCCACCGAGTACACCGTTTCACCACTTTTTACCTTATGCATTACTCCAGTTACCGGCGGAATCTTAACCGTCTGTCCAGGTTTAATTACTGTTTTTTCCGTCTTAATATCATCTGGGTTAGCCCACCTAATCGTGTCTATCGACACACCAAACTTATCTGCAATCGTTCCCAAAGTATCTCCTTCTTGAACCTCATAATCAAAAATCTCTGCCCTAGGCTTATCAGACACCACCGTTAATGGTTGCACCTCTTCCGCAGCCATCGCCATTCCTAAAACCCTTCCATCTTCCTCCACCAAACCAGCCACTTCAGAACCGCTCCTATTCACCATCGACACCACCGACCTTGCCTCAGCTTCATTAGTCAACAAACTGGGACCTAAAGCCACCCCTATCGTCATCAAAGCCACCAAACCACCATGAACAAACAAATCTGCATACTTACCTCTTTGTTGGTACATCTTTACCACCGCCACACTTTTTACCAACTCAAATCTGAAAAAACCCACCATTAAGTACTTCTTCACCACATAACCAAAAAACACACCTACAAACTTAAAAAAATCTCCTACCCAATCGTTAAAAAAATCTTTTATCTTCTCCATAGACCCGAGGCTTACTCGGTTAGCCACATCATTGTATCACAGGCTTTCACCTTCTCACTCTCCCACATAGCCTCAAAAATCTTCTTAGTCTTCTTTTAGAGAAGCCAAAAACTCTTTATTAGTCTTGGTCTTTCTTAGTCTATCCACCAACATACTAGTTCTTTCTCCGTCAGACAATAAATCTAACATCCTTCTCATTAGTACAATATTTTGGTACTCAACAGAACTAAAAAGTAAATCTTCCCTTCTTGTACTTGATCTTTGTACATCAATAGCTGGATAGATTCTTCTCTCTGCCAATTTACGATCTAAGTGTAACTCCATGTTTCCAGTACCCTTAAACTCTTCATAAATTAACTCATCCATTCTTGAGCCTGTATCAACCAAGGCTGTACCAATAATAGTCAAGCTTCCATTTTCCTCAAAATTTCTAGCCGCACCAAAGAAACTCTTGGGTGGATACAAAGCGGCCGGATCAAAACCACCAGACAGTGTTCTACCTGATGTAGGCATGGCCAAGTTGTAGGCTCGAGCTAAACGAGTAATTGAGTCTAAAACAATCACCACATCTTTACCCATCTCCACCAATCTCTTGGCCCTGTTTAAGGCCATTTCAGCCACTCTGGTCTGCTCTTCAGCCTTCTCATCAAAGTTACTAGCAAAAGTCTCTCCTGGCATCTTAGACTTGGCTGTAATCTTCTTAATATGTCTATCAATGTCTGTTACTTCTTCTGGTCTTTCACCTACCAACACCGCCATTAAATGTATCTCCGGATTATTAGCCGCTACTCCACCAGCAATTTCCTTAATCACCGTTGTTTTACCAGCCTTAGGAGGAGACACAATCATGCCTCTTTGACCTTTTCCAATCGGAGCCACAATATCAACCAGCCTAGTTGATAGCACATCGGGAGTAGTCTCTAATGTAATCTTCTTATCTGGATACACCGGAGTCCCTTTTTCAAACCTAGGTCTCTTACCCAACTCTTTTGCATCAACTCCATTAACTTTATCTACTCCTACCAAAGCCCAACCATTTCCACTTCCTTTAGGTCTACTCACAGTTGCACTCAACATATCTCCCTTTCTCAACCCAAAATTCCTCATCTGCATCTGATTTATCATCACATCATTCTCAGATGGTTTATGCTCTACTCTAATTATTCCTCGATTATCTCTACCAATAGCTCCCAACAAACCCTCGATTTGTTTACTCTCCATCTCTCTCTGAAATCTATTTCTGGGCTCATTTGGCCTCGTGCTCGTCTGTTTAACTCGGGAACCGGTAATCATACTACTATTGTTCATCATACTGTCTGTTAATAAATAACTAATAAAAAAACTTTAATTAAATTGGGAAATAAAATCTGGTATTAGACATCTTCGTCATCACCTCTATCACCGTCTATGAAACTACCCTGATTATTGCAATCTATCTTTTTCTTGTCAAGCTTTTAAAAACGGATTAAGGGTGAAACGCGTAGGGCCACTCGACGTAATGCTGATATTATCGTGCACTACCAGCCTAACCCATTCCACCTTCAATCAGTTCTTTTGCTGACTAAGTAAATATATCAAAAGTATAACTAATATAACATCTAAGGCTAAACCTGTCAAGAACTTTTCTTATAAGGCTATACATCACCATCAAACTAATAACTACCATTACATTAACACTTTTCTTTTACACTAAGCTATCATTATCTTAATGAGCAACAAAAAACTCGTCTCTATCGGCATCTTTTTCTGGCTCCTTGCCCTTGTTCTCGCTTTTACCCCCTCCTGGCCTCATCTCTACTATCGTATCTTCCCCCAAGCCTCAACCACCTTAGCCTCAAACCTCTCCTCTAACCCTTCTCTAACCCCCACCGATACACCATCCATACCCTCTCTCCCCTCCTTTGATCCTTCTTTACCCAAGGAAAACGGCCTCATCATCGAAACCATCGGTGTCCGAGGCGAAATTCACCAAGGACAAGACTGGAACACCCTACTTCAACAAGGTATCTGGCACGTACCCGAATTCGGCACACCTGAACAACAAGACATCCCCACCATTCTTGCCGCCCACCGTTGGGGCTATCTCTCCTGGACCAGCACCTTCCGCCACCTAAACTCCTTCTACAACCTACCTAAACTAAACATCAATGACAAAATTACCATTAACTGGAACCAGCGCCAATATATCTACCAAATCTACTCAGAAGAGGTCTCTGAACAGATCACCGACTACTCTGCCGACCTCATCCTTTATACCTGCCAACTCTGGAACTCCCCAGTCAGAATTATTAAATATGCCAAACGTATTTAAACAGGCCTATAACTTGACAATTCACCTCTTTCCTGCTACACTTTCCCTAGCTTAAACAGCACCTTTTAAACCTATTTTTAGCCTCCAAACACTCGTACTCGAGTACTTGAAAGTTAAACTTAAAACAGAACATTTAAATCTAAAACTTACCCTAAGGAGGTAATTTCATGCCTGTCGTTAAACAAAAATCTTCTTCTGGCTTCATTGTCGTTTTATTAACACTTGGACTGATAATCATTGTCATTCTTACTTTCACTTCCGTTGAACAGGTTCCAGCAGGAACAGTTTATAAACTCGATGGAAACAAAGACCAGATTGTCTACTTTGCCCCAGGAGGACAAAATCCCCCATCGGGATATCAACTCAAACAAGTTGACACTATTCAACCTGGAGACGAAGTCGTCGTTAAAGCCAATAGAGAAGGTAAAACAACCTTCCGCATCGACCTACCTCTAATGAAAAGATACGTCAGGGTAGAAACTCCATCTGGAAAAACTGGTTGGATAACTCTATCTATTCTTGAAAATAAAAATCAAAAAACAGAAATATATCGACCAGAATAATAAAAAGTAAGTTTTAGAGATCTGCCCAGGGCACCTTTTACCGCCCTGGGCATTTTTTTACCCATTAACAATCCTATAACTTGACTTCCCCTGTCTGAAATGATATATTTTCTACACCAATGAAAAAACTACTTTTAGTCTTAACCATCGCTTTTTTCCTCCTCGTTCCTCAGGTACACGCTGACGGAAATACTACTATTGAGGTTGTCTGTACCCCTGTTTACGGTATGGCTAATATCTGTGAAGAGCATATAACTGTAGATACCGGCTTAGAAAACAGCATCTTCTACTCTCTTTCTACCCTTTCCTACATTACTGGTCTCGGTCTCTTCATCAAAGCTAAGAAATAAATATTAATTGTTATTTTCTCCTTGCTCTCCCCCACAGAGTAAGTAGTAGATAATAATCTACAAATAGCACATTCCCACAAAGAATATTGAAACATACTTCTATGTTTCATATTCAAAATAGACCGGAGAAAACAAGCATTAGCAATCCAAAGGAGAACTATATGTTTAAAAAACGAATTCGCTTAAGCTCTATTATCATCATTGCTTTACTTGTAGCAATCGCCTTAGGCATCACTCTTTTTGTTATTTGGCCCGATTGCCCTGAAGCATCAATGGCCCCTATCAAAGAGATCCTTGTCG
>Ga0222658_1000703_pt1 | contig 17195 bp, 15 predicted proteins | sample AntAcemetagen476_FD_179830 | JGI IMG/M metagenome (GOLD analysis project Ga0222658, IMG submission 179830) | Saline water microbial communities from Ace Lake, Antarctica - #476 | ecosystem: Environmental > Aquatic > Non-marine Saline and Alkaline > Saline | place: Antarctica: Ace Lake... | reverse complement strand
TACAAAACCAAACGTCATGATGAATGGATCTAAGCCGGCGGCAGTGGAAAACATTGCACGCTGAAAACCAATGAGTGCAAAAGTGATGATGGTTCCTGTGGCAATGGCAAAGACATAATTCTTGGATTTCTTAGGCCACACTAGACTTGCAATGATTGAAATAACGCCGAATGACGTGAGAACAAGTGCAGCACGCTTCCATCCATTCGGACCATCAAAAGGTGCAATGCCCGTTATGGTATGTAGAGATAAAAGAATGAGGACCCCAGTCATAATTGCTACACCTGTAACCGTTCTGAGCGAAGGAAAATACGGATGACGCCGCTCTATGGAAGCAATTGATTCTTGTTCTAGAAAGCAAAGATTGATCATGCCCATACCAACTCGGGCAAGGAAAATTGCAAATATAACCAAGAAAATTCCCCACACAAACGGTGTCGCATTCATGCTGACAGGCATCGCTGCATCACCCTGTGCGAACGCAAGGATTGGCTGCAGGAACGCAAGGAGCGTAACGCCAAGAGTAGTGAGCTTTTTTGCCTTCATTAAGGTGTGTTTGACATAATCATTATACTATATTTTGGTTGTAATTGGAAGAGTTCGCAGATTCCCCTATTATCCCTTTATGCCCGCATCCTCTCTCGACCAAATCGTCTCCCTCTGCAAGCGCCGAGGTTTTGTTTTCCCCGGATCAGAAATTTACGGTGGCCTCGCAAACAGCTGGGATTACGGTCCTTTAGGCACAGAACTCAAAAATGCCCTCCGTGACTGGTGGTGGGAACGGTTTGTAACCAAGAGGCAAGACATGGTAGGTCTGGATGCTGCGATTCTAATGAATCCACTCGTATGGGAAGCAAGCGGTCATGTTGCCAACTTCAACGATGCCTTGGTGGATTGTAAAGAATGCAAAGCCAGATTCCGCGCTGATCACCTAATTCAGGACAAAGATCCAGAGCGTGAAGTAGAAGGAAAAGATCCGGCAAAACTGAGCTCGATTATTTCTGAACTTAAAATCGGATGTTCACGTTGCGGCAAAAAAGGAAGTCTTACAGACGCCCGTACATTCAACCTTCTCTTCTCCACTCATCTGGGTGCATTGCAGGGTGAAGATCAGCGGGAGGTGTACTTGCGAGGTGAGATTGCCCAGGCCATGTTTGTTAATTTTAAGAATGTTCTTAATACCACACGCTTGCGACTGCCATTTGGAATTGCATCTGTTGGCAAGGCATTCCGCAATGAGATCACACCGGGGAACTTTACATTCCGCACACTTGAATTTGATTTGATGGAATTCGAATACTTTATAGAAGAGAAAAACTGGGAAAAGATTTTCGATTACTGGCTCACAGAAGAACAGGCCTGGCTCAGGGAAATCGGATTTTCAGACGAGCGTGTTCGCGTTCGAGCCCACACATCAGATGAACTCTCGCACTATTCCAAAAAGACTGTAGATGTGGAATATCAAACACCATTTGGATGGAAGGAACTTTTTGGGCTCGCATATCGCACAGACTTTGACCTCAAGAATCACACAGAAAAGAGTGGTGAAGATTTGCAATACACAGACCCCGAATCGGGAGACAAGTTCATTCCGCATGCGATCGAACCTACATTCGGACTCTCGCGCCTCATGCTAATGGTTTTACTGGAGGCATATGACGAAGACGAAATAGGAGGAGAAAAACGCACAGTCCTGCACTTAAATCCACGCATCGCGCCGGTGCAGGTTGCAATACTTCCACTCAGCCGGAAGGAGCATCTCATTGCTAAAGCTCAGGAGATCTACAATCAGATTCAGGATCAGACAAACCTGCGCGTAGACTTCGATGTGACAGGTTCTATAGGAAAGCGATACCGCAGGCAGGATGAGATAGGAACGCCCAAATGCATCACTGTTGATTTTGGGACTCTGGGTGAAGACGATGCTCAGGGAAAAAAGGACACAGTGACAATTCGGGACAGAGATACTCTTAAGCAAGTACATGTACCTATAGATTCACTTATTGATGTGCTGAAGTAAAACGTATTCATAAATCATACAAGATGCAGAATTGTGTTATTTACTATATATATTTTTGTAGTATAATTATATGTTGAACAAACAAGTTCACATTGGAAACAGCAAACACCACTCACCGCAAACACCCTCACATCTTTATAAGCGAGCTTATAGGATTCGTACTTGTACTCACTATCAGTGCACTAAGTGATGAATCACAGCGTTCGTATATTTTAGGCATGCGCAGAGAATCTGTGCCAGTCTCCGAAGAAGCTCGCCAGGCGCAACTCGAACGTCTCCGCAGGAAGAGCGTTGCCGTCCGCATTAGCGCGCATCCTGTAACAAAAGGTGCATCATCACGTATTCCTCCAATTCACTTCGCGCCACCAAACCAACGAGAACTCGCAAGATTCCCATCATTTGAGTACGCCGTTCATCCTGTGCAACAAATACCAAACTGGGGAGCTATGCGAACACCAACTGAGTGGAATCGACAATACGGAAATATGGCGAACGCAGATTACGTGAAAGTTCCGAATTATGATTCAGAAACACTCACAATCCCGATGAGTAGTCTTCTAAAAAATCGTGAGCAACACATCCCGGAGATAACAGCAAAACTCTATTATTCCACGCGGCACTTCGGGACTTACGATCTTGATGCAGGAGAATTTACCGGTTCACACCCAGGTGTAGACCTAAAGCTGCCCAAAGGAACACCCATAGGATCTGCAGGTGGTGGACGCGTGCTAACTGTGGAGCAAGATCAAAATATGGGAATATACATAATCGTCGAACACAGGATTGAGAGCGAAGGAACTTACTACTCACTTTACGGACATTTGGGAGAGGCGCTCGTCCAAGAAGGGAGAGCAGTGAAACCGGGGCAAATTATTGGAACTGTTGGCATGACTGGTAAGACGACTGCTCCACATCTTCACTTTCAGATCGATAAAGGGGTAACTGGGCAACACAAACGGTTCTGGCCACCGAAAGCACTCACAGCATCGGAGGCTGAACATTACACAGTCAATCCCATCACATTTACTGCGCAGCACAGCGCAACACGCTACGCACGTCTTTAATAGACCTCATAATAGGTACCTTTTCTCAATTGAAATAGAACTAGAGAAAAAGTTGAAGTATGCAGATTATGGAGAGTATCAGAAACGGTGTGAGAAGGTGTATGTGAGGGAGGTGGATGGGAACTTTGGCTGAGCTATAAGGATCAGGGGGTGAATGGATAAACGATTTGTGTATCAGATAATGTTGCATTGTTTTCCAATGGTAAATTTATTAACTCCAAAAACATTTTTTTGCCTGGGTTCATTGGATATTCAAGGATTATGTGAATTATCTTGGGTCTGAATATTTCTATGGAATTAATACGGATTGAACCCTGTTTCACTCCACTTGCTGACGATGCATAACGTAGAGAATAGTATTGAAGATTTAGTATCTTCTGCTTATCCACTAAGTGGTAAAACTCCACTTCAATCGTTGTAGATCCAAGAGAACCGGCATCTTTTATAGATGCACAATTAAAACCAAATCTTCTTTCTATACGTCTATTGATCCTATTCAGAACACCGGAGTTTTCAGAAAATCGCTGAAAGACCCGTTTACACAATCGTGATTGAAACTGTTCACCTTTATGTAGATCTGTACCAATTGCATGTGCCCCGAGTGGGCACATTAGAAGCAATAGAAAAATGGAGTATAAAATGTTTCTCATGAAGCCAGTTTACAAGTAATAAGTAGGTGGTGATAGATCCCTCAATAGGTACCTTTTCTCAATTGAAATAGAACCAGGGAAAAAGTTTAAGTATTATGAGAGAATGTGGTTATGGCAGAATTAATTTTCATAAGTGTACTCGGATTTGCTATGGGAATAATTAACGCTATTTCTGGAGGTGGTGGTGTTTTTGCCATACCCATCCTAATGGCATTTGGCATTCCAACCATTGATGTATTAGCACTTAATAAGGCTTCTGATTTTGGAACAATCACCGGTGCCCTAAGAAATTATTACAAATCAGATACTATTGATTGGAAACTCGCACTCTATGCAATCCTTCCTTTAGGAATCGGCTCAGCACTTGGTTCATACATCATTATTGGCTTACCGGAACACATTCGACAGTATCTCATAATTGCTGGCGTAATCTCTGGTATCTACTTTCTACTGCGACCTCCTGGCGAAAAAACGAAACCACGCAAATCTCTCTTCATATTCGGGCTTATTGCCTTAGTTATAGCTGGAATGTGGGGTGGTGGACTTGGTGTTGCTGGGGGTACTTTTTCCATTCTGGTTCTCGTATATTTTTTCCAAAAAACGTATCTACAGGCAATGAGCTCGTTCATCATTGCAGGATTTCCTTCGAATCTCATTTCTGTTGTTATTCTTTCACTTGCTTCACAGGCTTCTATAGCGTCACTACTTACAATCTATATCTCATCGTTCATTGGTGCTTGGTGTGGATCACATCTCGCAATACAAAAAGGGAGCGCCTTCATTAGAATCGCAATGGTTTTTATTGCGGTAATGATGCTTGTAAAAGTAATTATTGATCTATTCTAATGCTTGTAGAATATGGCATCTACAAGCCATAAATAGATGGTAATGCATCAAAGATTACATATAATGATGAATTTGCTTGTTGATGCTGGAAAGACTCCGCATACTACGCAAGTACTCCCGTTGATCGCTGCGGTCCTGGGCCATTAGGTCTCCTCCGCAATATGCGAAAAGACGCGGTGCGTACTAAAGGATTCCCCCTCATCTTTATGCCAGTCCCACCTCTTAAAGAGCTTCTCGATGCTGCGTGCCACTTTGGTCACAAGCGTGAAAAGTGGAACCCACACATGGCACCTTATATATACGGTGTACGTAAAGGTATTCACATCTTCGATCTCGAGAAGACACACGAGCAACTCATTAATCTCTGTGAAGAGCTCAAGAAATTGCAGAAGGAAGGAAAATCCATTCTCTTTGTCTCTACTAAGCAACAGAGCACTGCACTTATTGAAGAGCTTGGTGAAGCTCTCGGTCAGCCAACGGTAACAAAGAAGTGGCTCCCAGGCCTGCTCACCAACTGGGAAACACTACGCAAACGTATCAAGTACTACCTCGACCTACAGCAGTCGTTTAAAACTGGTGAAGTCGAGAAATACACTAAAAAAGAGCAGCAATCTTTGCGAAAGAAACTCGCAAAACTCGATACTGCACTTTCTGGTGTATGCACTATGACAGGCGTGCCACAAGCCATGTTTGTGATTGATGCTGTACTGGATAACGTTGCAGTACGCGAAGCACGCAAGCTTAATATCCCTGTATTTGGTATTTGCGATAGTAATGCAGATCCAGATGATTTTGCTGCATTCGTTCCGGCTAACGACGATGCAGTTAAATCTATTGCCCTCATCCTGCACACTGTTAACGTAGAACTTGGAGGAAAAGCCCCCGTAGTTCAGGAGCAAAAACCTGAACAAGAGGAGGGAAAAGAACCCTCTGATGCTACCTCCTAACCCTACTCCCCCACTCCCCATGTCTATCGATGCTTCCTTAGTCGCCTCACTCAGATCCCGTACTGGTGTCTCTATTCTCGAATGCCAGAAAGCTTTAGAAGAAGCTGGCGGAGATGAAGAAAAGGCAATCGAGCTGCTACGCAAGCGCGGTGCTGCGCAAGCCGTAAAAAAGGCTGCGCGAGAGCAGAGCGAGGGTTTGATCTTCATCGCACAAGAAGAAGGCAAAGTTGCACTCGTGCTTCTGCGCTGTGAAACAGATTTCGTTGCACGCAACGAAGACTTTCAGGCATTAGGTAACGAGCTTGCAGCTCTCGCACTTTCAGATGGTGAAGAAGCTGTGCGCAATGCTAATGACAAAATTACAGCAGCCGTTCAGCAACTCGGTGAGAACATTACGCTCGGTGACGTAAACGTTATAGAGGGCGAAACACTCGGAACGTACGTGCACACGAATTCTAAAATTGGTGTCGTAGTCTCACTTAATGGTGGTACCACAGAGCTGGCAAAAGAGGTTGCCATGCATACCGCTGCCATGAATCCCAGCTTTGTAACTCCTGATGATGTACCAGCAGACACAATTGAGAAGGAGAAGGGTATGTGGAAAGAACAGCTAAAGAAAGATGGTAAGCCAGACGAGATCATCGAAAAAATCATTCTCGGTAAAGAAAAGAAATTCCGCGAGGAAAGTGCGCTAACCACACAACCATTCGTAAAAAATCCGGAACAGACTATTGGACAATTACTGGGTGATGCCAGTGTTACGTCCTATATGAGAATGTCTGTTGCTTAAGAGTACGTTTGCATTTTCGCTCAGTCGTGTTCTACAGAATTGGACAGTAGGCAGTTGGGTAGTACTATAGAAAACGATGACAGATAAAGGAGACATCATATTTGCTGAAGATGACCCTGTTCTTAGAGAAGTCTTCAAGAAGAAATTCACCCTAGAGGGTTATAGCGTACGTACAGCTGTAGACGGTGACGAAGCAATCGCAGAACTCGAGAAAAAACTTCCTCACGCACTAATGCTAGACATTAATATGCCTGGGACTAATGGCTTTGCTGTAATGGAAAAATACCCCAAGGAAAAGCGTAATTTCCCAATTGTTATACTCACTAACCTCGCAGATGAGCACACAAAGGAAAAAGGGGAAGAGTTAGGCTCAGATGGATTCTTCATCAAAAGTGAAATGACAATAAAAACCCTGATTGAAATGGTGGATGAACTACTTAAGAACTAGAAAGCTTCAATTCGCAGATTTTAGCTTGGCTCTTGACGATTCAGCGTATCACTAGCCCCTAAATCGTGGTAGAATGGTAAGATACCAAAGTGAATATAATTCCACTCACCATTGCGCTCGTCGTAGGAACCCTAACGGGTGGCTGGCTTATGCTCGCAATACTGCGCTTAATCGCAGACTTAATGCGCGAGGAAAATCTCGTATTCCTGCAATTGCTTGTGCCAATCAAGGAAAGTAAGGAGGATAAAGAAACTGAGTCTGAACGCTATTCCTCTGGACAAGACTTTAAAGAGATTGTCGGTGTTATGGACCATCTCTACCAATCCATCCACTCTCTCAGTAACAGCACAATAAGTCGATTCTGGCGTGGGCAACCATTCTTCTCACTAGAATACGCTGCTTTGGAAGGAGAGATTCTATTTTTCGTAGTCTGCCCACGTGACTTGGCGCCACTCCTGGAAAAACAAATCACATCGTTTTACCCAGATACAGTTATAGACGAAGTTGAGGACTACAACATTTTTACGAATGAGTCCGTTGCAGCCGCACAGGCACTTCTTCCAACGAAGTCGTACACTCACGTTTTTAGAACGTATGAACAATTAAAGAGTGATCCTCTAAATACAATTACAAATGCGTTTTCAAAACTTAAAATAAGTGAAGGTGCAGCAGTACAACTTGTGCTGCGTCCGGCAAGACAAGGATGGCAAAATTCATTGCAGAAAGAAGCTGGCAAACTGCTTAATCCAAAGAAACATAAAGGAAGTCTCTTTAATCCTCTTACATGGCTTAGTGCCACATTCGACCTCTTTACACTTGGGAACGAATCGGTATCACTAGACCGTAATGATGGGAATACCGGTGAACGTGTTTCGCAACAGGTAGAGGAATACAGCAAATCAATGGACGAAAAAGCGAGTTCTCCAGGGTTCACAGTTGTTCTCCGTGTAGTAACGTCTGCAGACACTCAAAAGCGTGCCTCAACACTGCTTGATGCGGTGGTTGCAGCGTTTGGGCAGTTCGCAGATGTACGAGGCAATTCACTTCGAAGAGGACGTATAATCCCACGCAATAAAATTTTACGTAACTTCGTGCGCCGTACTCCTCGCAGGAGCTTACTAAAAATGCTTACAAGTTACCGTATCCTACTCGGAACCGCGGAGCTTGCGAGCTTCTTCCATCTTCCAAACATCAAGTACAACAAAGTTGAGACAATCAAATGGCAGAAATCGAAGATCGCACCTGCCCCCAAAGATATTCCAAAAGAAGGAATTGAACTTGGATCAAATTCCCACCGCGGCGAGAAGCGTAAAATCTGCATGAATAATGAAGACCGTTTCCGTCACTTCTACATTATTGGTCAGACGGGTACTGGTAAATCTTCAATCATGCAGCTTATGGCGCGGCAAGACTTCCATGCAGGACATGGTATGTGTGTTATTGACCCGCATGGATCTCTGATTGACGATCTCCTGCCGTACATCCCACGCGAGCGTGCAGATGATGTTATCTACTTCAACCCTGCAGACACAGCACGACCGATGGGACTAAATCTGCTCGAAGGCAGTACGCCAGAAGAGAGAGACCTTATTGCATTGGATGCCATGAACATGATGGTAAAGATGTTCGGCAACGAAGTATTTGGACCACGTATTCAGGACTACTTCCGAAATGGATGTCTTACACTCATGGAAGATGAAGAGGAAGGCGGTGCCATCACTGACCTGGTAAAACTCTTTACCGACGAAGAGTGGCAAAAATACAAAGTAAGTAAGGTCAAAAATCCAATTGTAAAATCTTTCTGGGAGAAGCAGATGGCCATGACAGGACAGCGCGAAAAGGCAGAAATGATCCCCTACTTCGCAGCAAAGTTCGGTCAGTTCTACACCAACACACTCATGCGAAACATAGTGGGTCAGGTGAAGAGCTCCTTTGATATTGCCGACTGTATGAGCCAGGGCAAGATTCTCCTAATGAACCTTAGTAAAGGTCTCATTGGCGACATCAACTCGCAATTGCTAGGTATGATTGTGGTAAGCAAGATCCAAGTTGCAGCCATGCGACGTCAGCGCCAAGAGGCAGGAGATCGCAAAGATTTCTTCCTGTACATCGACGAATTCCAGAACTTCGTAACAGATTCCATTGAGTCGATTCTTTCTGAGGCACGAAAATATCGACTTGGTTTGGTTCTTGCACATCAATACCTCGATCAACTGGAAAAGGAAGATAAGCTCTCTGGAGCTGTAAGTCTTAAGGGAGCTGTGTTTGGTAACGTCGGAACTATGCTCTTTTATAAGGTCGGTCCGCAGGACGCAGAGCTTGCTGCCAAAGAGATGGCGCCTGTCTTCTCTGAGCAAGACCTTGTAAACCTAGAATCATTTAAGGGATGTATGAAGCTGTGTGTTGATGGTCAACCTTCTCGCCCATTTAGCATAGAAGTACCACGACCATGGCTAGATACCACTTACACACGAGACGATCAGGCAGCAGAAGCCTACAAGCAACTCAGTCGCCTCACATACGGTAGGCAACAGGAGTTTGTTAATAGAGAGATATTGAGGAGGATTGGTTAGCGCAGTGCAATCGTCTGCACTGGAATAGCATGAACCAAGTACCTCTGCGTGATGCTATCCGGTGGCCAACAAGTGTAGAGAATTAGCTCTTCACCTGTTCCTTGATCTTGGAAGCGGCTTGTATCGGCTGCATCAATCGCCTCTTCGAATGTTACTTCGTACACGTAGAGCGTACCGTCGTACGTAACATAAATACGATCTCCTGCTGCAATCTCACTAATCTGTCTGAAGATCTTTGCAAAAGGAGAAGCATCCCAAGGGTACGCACTCGAGTGTCCGTAGATCATAACTTTGCCACCGTTACCCGGGTAACTGAATAGGTGTCCAACGCCACTTTGCAATGGCGCCAGTACTCCATCTTTACTGAACGAATCTATTGGATGAGTAACAGTTAGATCGCTTATACCAGCTTGTGGAATAGAAACGGCAAAGTATTGCTCCGATGCATGTTGTGGTCGCGAAGTAGCAGGTACATACGGTCGTGTAGGTTGCGGCTGTACAACAGTAGTTTGTGGCCGTACAGGCTGTGGAGCATGAATTGCATATTCCTGTTGTTGGTTGTTTGTATATATAGGCTGCTGTGAATTAGTTGTGCCACCACGCAAACGATGCACCATCTCAATAAACTGCCCTCGTGTGATGGCGGTTCCCAAGAGCATGCGTCCGCGCTCTTCTACGAGATTCTGTTTTATGGCTTCATTTATGTATGGAGTAAACCATTGGTTATCCCGGTTTTGGATGAATGATGATGCAGTTGCGCCGCCACCGGAACCGCGCGTGCCATTACTCCGCATGAGCATGGTCACAGCTTCTTCTACACTCAGAAGTCTAGATGGTCGGAAGAGTCCATCTCCGTACCCTGTAACAATTCCTTTGGTAAAGGCAACCTCAACGTACTGCGCAAACCAGTCATTAGAATTCACATCATCAAAAAGACTATTCGGCACAGTGTTATTGGCATACCACTGCACTCGTGACGATAAATTATCACTCGCCTGCACAATTACTTTAACTGCCTCTGCTCTATTTAGAGGTGCATACGGACGTCCTTGTTCTATAACACCTGCATCGATCAATGCGGCAAATGCATTCTCGTAGCCTGTACCACGTACATCAGCAGGTGCGGCCGCCAATGCAGGCACTGACTGGATGCCGAAGATAAGCGCAAGCGCTATGGCAATGATTCTTTGCATAATTAAAGGTATGGGCGATACAATGTACCAAATTATACAGATTTGTCAATTCCCAGTTATGTATTTGCACTGCATGCCTCAGTCGCGCACACTCTTTCGGCATGGCACTCAATATTGGAATTGTCGGCTTACCAAATGTGGGCAAATCTACCCTGTTTAACGCACTTACCGGATCACGTAGTGCACAAGCGGAAAACTACCCATTTTGCACCATTGATCCAAATGTTGGCATTGTGGAAGTTCCAGACGAACGCCTGCAGCAGATTTCGGACATTGTGCATCCAGCCAAAATTATTCCTGCGACCGTTGAATTTGTAGATATTGCCGGACTTGTAAAAGGGGCAAGTAAAGGAGAGGGGTTGGGAAACAAATTCCTCGCAGCCATCCGTGAAGTCCACGCAATCTGTCACGTTGTACGAGCATTCCAGAACGGAGATGTAACACACGTTGATGGCACCGTAGAGCCAAAACGTGACCGTGAAACTATTGAAACAGAGCTCATTCTCTCCGATCTCGATACCATCGCACAACGAATGGAAAAAACTGAGCGATCTGCAAAGACAGGTGGCAAAGAACAGGAACAGGAACTAGCTCTGCTTAAAAAGCTCAAGAATCAATTGGATGATGGCAAGCTTGCAGTGACGCTCGATTTTACTAAGGAAGAACATGACACCTTAAAGCGACTCCCCCCGCTCCTCACGAGTAAACCGATTCTCTATGCATTGAATGTTTCCGAAGAGCAGCTAGCTGACATTGATCCACAGGAAATCAAACGTGAGATCGGGCTTACAGAAAACGAGCAACTCGTACTAATTTGCGCAAAGATTGAGGAAGATCTGCAAGAGCTCTCGCCGGAGGAAAGGAAGGAATATTTATCGGACCTTAATGCAGATTCCGGTCTCTCTCAGCTAATCCATGCAGCATACGCTGCATTGGGATATATAACGTACTTTACTGCAGGCCCCCAAGAGGCACGTGCTTGGACGGTGTCAGATGGAGACACGGCGCCGGAAGCTGCCGGAGTAATCCACACAGATTTTCAGAAAGGATTCATACGCGCAGACACTATTGGCTTTGATGACTTCATAGAACACGGTGGAGAGCTTGGTGCAAAGGACGCTGGTAAATTCCGCAGTGAAGGCAAGAACTACATAGTGCAGGATGGAGATGTGATGCTTTTTAAATTCAATGTTTGATGGTCTTTATACCACGCCAAGAACCGTTCACGTGTGAACACTGCTCTAAGCAAGTGCAACCTCTCGAAAAAGGATCTTATCGGAATCACTGTCCATTTTGCCTCTGGTCCAAGCACGTAGACGGTGAAGGACCAGGTGACCGCGCAGCAGACTGCGGCGGACTCATGCGCCCCACTGGAATAGACCAGGAGTCCGGAAAAGGTTTTGTGCTCATCCACAAATGTGAAAAATGTGGGAAGCAAATTCGCAACCGAGCCGCACCTGACGACGATCTCTCATCGTTCGAACAGATTTTTTGATCAACAAGCGAAAAACTCGTAATCACGGGTGGACGCTTGTTCAACCTATTTGTTCATCTTTTTCCGCTTTTGCAAGGGCTCTTTGGGTATTAAAACTTGCGAAACAGAACCACCCGCGCATAGGATTGCAGCCCCATGAGATTCTTCTTTCTCCTTTGCGCCTTCGGCATGCTGTTCATCTCAATATAGACGAGCGAAATACTACTCCTCTGACATTGCTTGAATGAACTGCGAAACATACTGCTCACTTAGCGATGGCTTAATTGGAAGTGCATCAACAATATTTCCCTCAGGCACAACCGCTAATTGATCCTGCTGACTCTCAGGATGTGTTTCTACATTCACATCAAAATTACCATTCTCAATTGAGGTGCGAAGTGCCAGTGGAAGCTCGCCAAGCATCGACTCAATCCCCTGCTCATTAAGATCGCTTTCTATCTGCTGCTTTAATGCTTCTTTGAGCTTTGGCTCGGTTTCCATAGCAAACTTTAGCTCAGCCAATTTCTCATTATTTTTCATTTCTTCTGCAATTTGATCCAGGTTTTTTATTTTCTCGCGCAGCTTTGCATACTCCCTAGGGCTGCGCTTGCGAATTTCACGCAGCTTCTGACGTTCATGCGATGGTATGAGGTCGAGCCAAGAAGACATGTTTAGATGATACCAGTGTTATTAGCCGAGCAATGCTTAACTACAGCCTGATGTGGAGCCACAATCCAGACACACCTCACAACTTCCATTCCGTTTTACTCGTACAGAACCACAGCTCGCACAAATGGAACCTGTGAACCCCTGCATCTTGGCCTGATCGAATTTGGATGGAGCTGCTTCCACTTGAGCTACAGCCTCCTCAATTTCTGATTCAGTCTTTTCCTTTACTGCAGCACCACGATCAACAATTTTCTCTTCTGCACCTTCATCAATTACAGGTAATCTCATTGCAAAAGCATCTTTGCTCTTGCTTCCCTCTGCATACGCCTTTTCTACAAGAGCTGAATTGTGGATCTCCATGGCTTTTTCCTTTGTTAGGAACTTGAGCGCCAACCACCTTCCGAGGTAATCCATAATACTTTTAACCATTGGGATTTCTTTATTCGCAGTCATTCCCATTGGTTCAAAACGCGTATGTACCAACTTGCGACAAAGTACCTCTAGCGGTACACCGTACTGAAGGTTCATCGAAATACTGAGCGCCAATGTGTCCATAACACCAGATAGTGTGGAACCTTCTTTACTCATTTTTATAAATAGCTCACCAGGTTTGCCATCCTCATAAAGACCCACGTGAATGTATGCCTCGTGACTAGCGACTTCCATTTTGTGGGTGATGGACATTCTCTCTGCAGGCAATTTGCGACGACGTGGCACCTCTTTAATAATCACCTTCTCTACTATTTCTTTCTCCACCTCTGCCGTTTTCTTTTTACGGTCTGACTTGTTGCTGAGTGCCTGACTCATCTTGCAACCGTCTCTATAGAGAGCATTACTCTTGAGTCCAAGTTTCCAACTTAAGAAATATGCATTCTTTATGTCTTCTACAGTTGCATCGCTCGATAAATTAACTGTTTTGCTGATTGAACCAGTTATGAATGGTTGTGCAGCTGCCATCATACGAATATGCCCCTCTGGGCCAATTGAACGCTTTCCATTTTTTCCACATACACTGGCACAATCGAAAACTGATAAGTGCTCATCTTTGAGATGCGGTGCCCCCTCTATCGTCATACTCCCACAGATGTGATCATTAGCCTCCTCAATCTGTTCTTCGGAATAACCAAGTTCTGTAAGCAAATCGAAATCATCTGCGCCATATTTCTCCTCAAAGTAACCAAGGCGCTGAAGTGTGGCATCGCCTAATATCCAGCGGTTGAAGGCGAACCTAATCTCAAAGACTTCTGGGAGCTGTTTTTCGATCTTTGCAATGTCTTCGTCGGAACAACCTTTCTCCTTGAGGGAATCGCGATTGATATGCGGTGCACCCTCCAGTCGAAGTGTACCCATTGCGAACTTCATGATGTCACCAACCTGTTGCTCGCTATATCCAAGTTTTTCCAGAGCAGGCTTAACAGACTGGTTCTCGATTTTCATATATCCACCTCCAGCTAGCTTTTTGAATTTTACCAGCGCGAAGTCTGGTTCTACACCAGTTGTATCACAGTCCATAACGAGCCCTATAGTGCCTGTGGGCGCAATAACGGATACTTGTGCATTGCGGTATCCGTGCCTCTCTCCTTTTGCGAGTGCACGATCCCAACACTCTTTAGCTGATACCAACATATCGCTTGGGCAAACTTGTTGATCTATACCAACAGGAGGTACATGCAATTCCTCGTACTCACTATTCGGTGCGTTGTATACAGCTCTGCGATGATTGCGTATTACACGAAGCATACTCTCGCGATTGCGTGCATAGCGTGAGAACGGACCCAGGTGACCTGCCATTTCTGCAGATGTTGCATACGATTCGCCAGTTAGAATTGCTGTTATAGCACTACAAATAGCGCGTCCCTTTTCTGAGTCATATGGGATTCCCATGCGCATTAACATGGCACCAATGTTGGCGTACCCAAGCCCTAATGTGCGGAAGTCATAACTCAAGCGTGCGATCTCACTGCTGGGGAACTGTGCCATGAGCACAGAAATCTCCAATACCACAGTCCAGAGTCGAACAGCATGCTTAAAATTCTCTATTTCAAATGTGCCATGCTCTTGATCGTAAAACTGCATGAGGTTGATCGATGCCAAGTTGCAAGCTGTGTTATCTAGGAACATGTATTCACTACACGGGTTACTAGCGTTAATACGCCCGTCTGCCGGACATGTGTGCCAGTCATTGATGGTTGTGTCGTACTGCACACCCGGATCTGCACACGCCCACGCTGCATAACCGATCTTGTCCCACAGATCACGCGCTCGCAGTGTCTTGCAAGGTTTTGGCTCGCGCCCATCGCTCTTTGCATCGCAAAGCTCCGTGCGCCAATACAGATTCCACTCACTGTCTTTTTCCACTGATTCGAAAAATGAATGTGGTATACGTACAGAGTTGTTGGAATTCTGACCAGAAACTGTTTGGTAAGCCTCACCGTTGAAGTCCGTGTCATAACCTGCTTCTGCCATAGCAGCCACTTTTTTCTCTTCTTTAACCTTCCAATCCACAAATGTCTCGATATCCGGATGATCTAAGTTCAGACAAACCATTTTGGCTGCACGACGCGTAGTACCACCTGATTTTATGGCTCCGGCAGCTCGATCACCTATCTTAAGAAAGCTCATTAGCCCTGAGCTCTTGCCTCCACCTGAGAGAGGCTCTCCGTCACCACGAATATCGCTGAAGTTGGTACCGGTACCAGATCCAAATTTAAATAGACGTGCCTCACGCACCCATAGATCCATAATTCCACCCTCGTTAACCATGTCATCTTTTACTGATTGAATGAAACAGGCATGCGGCTGCGGATGTGTATACGCATCCTGGCTCTCCTTTACTTCGCCTGTACTCGGATCACAGAAGTAATGACCCTGTGCCGTACCTGTGATGCCGTATTCAGTCGCAAGTCCAGTGTTAAACCATTGTGGGCTATTGGGTGCGACCATCTGGTGCACAAGCATATGGCTGAGTTCGTCCTCAAATGCCTGTGCGTCCTGCGAAGTCTCGAAGTAGTTGTGCGTCTCTCCCCAATGCCTCCAGCAACCCGTGAGCCTTCTTACAACCTGCTTAACTGACTTTTCTGGCCCAGTACTCCCATCGCCCTGCGGAACACCAGCCTTGCGGAAATACTTGCTCACAACAATATCCGTTGCAACCTGGCTCCAGAATTCCGGCACCTCTGCATCTTCCATTTCAAAAACTACTGAACCGTCTGTATTTACAATGCGACTCGTGCGCTTTTCATATTGCACAACCTCAAGCGGGTCACTGCCCGGCGTAGTAAATACACGCGGAATAGAAAGGCCTTTTTTTGTACTGCTCTTCTGAGGCTTGTCAGTAGCAGGTGTAGTGGAAATGGGAGGCATCTACTGTTGAGAAAAAAATACAATTGAAGGCAAAAAACACTAAATCTAGTATACTTGGGCCAGCAACGACACAAGATATTGTATGTCTCCTGTATGGTCAAGATCACTCTTTTGCAGGATAGCTCTTCCACCTAGACCACGAAAATCCTGCCTCATTAACTCCAAGGCGTTCATATTCTGCGTATTCCAAAATACCAAATTCATATATGCAGAACATAATTCTTAATAACTTGCAGCCAAACATACGCCTCTTCTGGAATCTGAATCACACTCTATTTACTCGCACCGTGATAGGATCTATACATGCATTTCCTAATTCTAGCCGCTGGAACAAACAATCCGAGCAATTCTGCATTTCTTGCAACAACATTTGGCGATGAACTTTCCTCACGCGGAAACGAAGTCACAACAATCCGACTGAATGATCTTGAGATAGGCCACTTCTCTCTTGAGAGCTACGAACAGGATCACGCGCATGAAGATGATTTGTTGCGCGTGCGTGATGCAATTGACGCTGCAGATGGCGTAGTGATTGCTACACCGATATGGAACTTTGGTGTTCCTGCGCATCTCAAGAATCTAATCGATAGACTTGGCGCGTTCTTCTTAGATGCAGAAACGCACTCAAAAGGACAACTTGATGGAAAGCCGTTCTTCTTCCTCTTTACTGGCGGAGCACCTGCTCCTGCCTGGAAAGGCATGCTGCGTCGTACAACTAGCTCTCTAAGTGAAGGACTCAGATACTTTGGCGCGAGTCCTGTGGGAACATTCTTCGAAGGTAAATGCACACTCGGCAGAGGCAAGTTTGGCCTCGTGGTTGATAAGCGACCCGAGACACTGGCACTAGTGCGCAAGAAATCAGTGGAATTCACTGAGATAGTGGAAACATATAAGAAAACAGGCAAGGCACCACTCAAACAGCGAATCGTGTATAAGTGTATGAAAGTAGGCGAGAGAATGATGAAGAAGGTGTTTTAGATTCCTGCACCAACAGCTCATCTCATATTCTTCCATTGATCATCATGCTCCAGTTCATGCAGGGTCTCAGGGGTAATATCTTCCCTGTTCATAATGGATCCTAATTTCTTGCAAAACGCCTGTTGCGCTTCATCCGGAAAATATTGGATTACAGGAATTAAACGATCTTTATTGGATACT
>Ga0222658_1000698_pt1 | contig 17253 bp, 25 predicted proteins | sample AntAcemetagen476_FD_179830 | JGI IMG/M metagenome (GOLD analysis project Ga0222658, IMG submission 179830) | Saline water microbial communities from Ace Lake, Antarctica - #476 | ecosystem: Environmental > Aquatic > Non-marine Saline and Alkaline > Saline | place: Antarctica: Ace Lake... | reverse complement strand
ATTTCGTACCATAGATTTTGGCAAAGAATTTGCTCTTGTAGTTGCCATGCCACCTGATTCTGGTGACCTATAAAACTTAATGCCCCACCATTCTTCTAATAACTTTGCTACTTTTCTCTCGCCGTCTTTCCACGTTTTCATAATGTCTCCTATCTAAACATGTCTAATTCAACTTCTTCAATTGCAGTTTCAATCCTTTTAACTGCAATTTTAAAGTATTTCTCGTCCATTTCAATTCCTATAAATTTTCTACCGGTATTAATACAAGCTACACCGGTAGTCCCAGAACCCATTGTAAAATCCAAAATTGTATCACCAAGATCAGAATAAGTATTTACTAAATAATCCATTAATGTAGTTGGTTTTTGGGTTGGGTGAACAGGAGTTTTAACCGAATCGAAATATAGTATATTCTTAGGGTAATTTGTAAATTTCTGTACGCGTGCCTGGTCAAGTCTGTTATATCTATTAATACCTTCGGCTTTGACCGGAATACTTTTGATATTCTTATCAATGCGCCTTAACCCCTGTGGATTGTATTTCATAGGGATAGTACAATTAGTATTTGTACCGCCATCACTAAATACAATTATATCTTCAGTGTATTTTAATGGTACATACTTAGCCATCATATAGTTGCCGCAATTAGTTTTAACCCAAGTCCAGCAACATTTGAATTGACTATAATTTGAAGCAATTAAACTTGACGTAAATGGTTGACTTGCCGTTAATATAATTGGGGAATTGTCTTTTTTTACCTTGTTAATAAAACTCCACATTTCTTCAAACGAAATAATAGAATCCCACGAACATGCAGTTGTGCCATAAGGCGGGTCCGTTATTATTGTATCAATACTGTTTGCGTCAAATTGCGGGGCTATATCCTCGCATTTTCCACAATATAACGTAATACCATATTTCTCGTTATGATAGTGCAAATTTTTTTCACCTTTACTATAAGAAAAATGGGCAGCCGGGTTTCCTCGACTACCCATAATTATAGTCTATATCATTAGCTTCTAAAGTACGGACACCTTTTTGAAAATGGACATGGCGAATTAAAGGCAAAACAGCTTTTTGTATTCGGCTTCCAGTCTTCTTTGCGAATTTCTTCCGTCAAGCGCGTTACATATCCCCAGAACTTATCTTCTGGCCACGGATCTACTGTATAAATTTTGTTTAACTTTAACATAATTGCCGCAAAAGTCGGGTTAGATTTTGGCATCAATTGCTTAACGCTATGATGATATAGAGACGCTTGAAAAATGACGTCTTTCTTGTGAAAGGCAGAACTGGTTTTGTAATCTCCAATAAGAAGATTTTTAGAACCTTCAGGTTGATAAATAATGTCTGCTTTCATCACAAGTGGAATATCGTTGTATTCTAGTCGCAATGTTGATTCAGGTATCATATCGGGTTTGAATAACTTATATGCATCGTATTGTAGAAGTGATTTTGAAATAATATCTACAATGTCCTGTTTATGGGATTCCACAATTAATTCTGGAAGTCTCGGAGAAGCGTGCTGAAGGGCTTTTAACATAATTTCCTTAGTCGTATGTTTAACACCGTCGTTAAACTCCTTCAGGGCCCATTCTAGGGCTTCATGGACTGCAATACCAGCGATTAAATACTTGTTTGCGGGTTGGGGAATGCGCTTCCTGTACTGAAAGGCATATTTATACCCACAACTTTCAAAGGTTGTAAACTTTGTCATTGAAAAGAATGGATCTCGTTTCTTTGGAAATTCCATTATTTAGCCTTTGCTTTTTTCGGTCTGCTTGGCTTTTTGACTTTTTTAATTGGTGTATCTTCAACTTTTTTAGTTTGTACCCATTCTGTCATACTACCGATATCGCTTTTCAGTTGTTTCATCTTTTCACTAATCTGATGGTCAGAATAGCCTAATAGATATCTGTTGTGCAAAAATATATTGTGAGTTTGATATCTAAGCACCAATTCCTTCAAATAATTTTCGCCATACTTTTCAACATCTAGTTTAAATCTTGCTAGCTTACCAATAATATTCTGTCTAATCTTAGAAGATTCTGATGTTCTATCTGATAATAAGTTTTTATGAATATCAAGATAAAACGAAATAAACTGTTCCCACAGGAAAATATTTTCTGTATTGTGACTAAAAATCGAAGGCGTATCTTCATTGACGCGTACAGTGCTATCATCAAAATAATCTTCAGACATTTTTTTGTATGCAGCTGTAAGCTCTGGATTTTCCGGCTCTCTAGTAATGGGAATGCCTTCACCTGTTGCAGGCAAAACGGTCCCATGGAATTCAAGTGTTCGTCTACCATGATCGGTAAGTTCCCGATTTTCTGTGAGCATACCCTTTTCAATCAGGTATGTCTCATAGGCTTTCGGATATGTTGTATTTTTTGCCTCAATCATGTCGACAACAAGTTTTAATGGGTCAATTCCCAGAGTATCGGCACGTTTCATAAATTCACGAACTTCATAGGCGTCAGCTGCCTTTTGTTTTGTAACGTCAGTAAGGGGCGTCACCTTTGGCCCCGATAGCATTCCCGCGCCCGGGATAAATTCTGATTTTGACATTATTTCTTGCCCTTCTCTAAAATATTTGAGTAACCCAACTCATCTTTTGGCACATAACCACCATCATCCCCGATATAAACGAAAATAGCTTTTAATGATTTGCCCATTTTGACAGGTGGAATTTTGTAAAATAACCTTGACTGTTTTACTTCTTTTTTTGAAATATCAAACATTTTACAAAGTTCTTTTGTAGAAAAAAATCTATGTTCTGCAAAAAACTGTCTATTATCAATAGATAATTTCTCGGAATCAAGCATAGCGCGCCTTACAGCTTTTGCCGGAATACCTAATTTTCTGTAAATATCTTGTTCTTCTACCATAATAAGTCCTTAAAAAGGGGATATGCCCAAAGGCATACCCCACATTAGTTATTCGCTGTCTTTTGCTTCTACCAGTTTCAAAGTTGCTTTTGTTTCTTTAGGTGCAGTTTCAGTAGCTTCTTCGGCAACTTCGCGCTGTGCCTTTTCAAGAGCTTCTTGAATTTCGGCAGTCATTTCACCTTGTTGCTGTGGTGGTGGACCGAAAAATCCCATTTGTGCAAAGCCATTCTTTGCTTGATATTCCATCATTTCGCTTGCCATTTTGCACATAAATGCTTGATCCAAAATGGAATGTCCGGCGCTACGGGCAGTAACGCCACTCATTGTAACCAAGACATACGGAGTACCATGAAGTGCGTCCTCAATAATGGTAACAGCTTTTTTCATTTTCTCAGTTGATTCGGTGTTCAGGTCTTTGGTTGCTTCGTTAACGTCTTTGTTCAGTTTCTCATCACTCATGTTAAAATTCTCCTAATAGGTCCGTGGTTAATGCCTCTTGTAAGGCGGTTCGAATACTCGAATTTATCAATAACTCGAGTCGTAATTTCTCTAGTTTAGTAGTATCAATATATTCACGTACGATATCCGCTGGAAGTTTTAACGACCATTCGTTAAATGTCTTTGAAACCGATAAAAATTTCTGCGATATAACGTTAAACATTATTTGTGTAAAAATAGGGTGGACCGGGTCTTTATTAGATTTAAGAAATAACTCGAAGTGCTCCGGATAATTCCAACTACTATTTTCACGCTTCATCATTCTGTCAATGGCATACTTGCTAGCTACAATAAGGTCTAGGTCCTGCAACGACTTGCGTTCCGACGATACAACCCAAGGTACATACTCATTGAAGGCTGTGAGGCGGTTTACAGCCCACAAACTGGCAATCATACTCGGGAAGATAGTCCAGTCTGAATCGTCATCTGAAACGCGATAGAAAATTACCCTTAAATATCTATCAACAGATACACCCAAGTTATTAGCAAGTAAACATGCCGACTTGAAAAACTTCCAGTTTGCATGGTGTCTTGGATCAGTTGAATATGATAAATGCATAGAATAACGTTCTGTATATTCGAATTCTATTGCAGATAACGCCAACGATGCATCATAGATTCTAATATCCATTGCATCAAAATCCCATTCTTTTGCGACTTCTACCAAAGTTGCCAATATTATTCCTTGTTATCAAGTTTGTTGTTTGTTTTCATTTTAATCATCTTTATTTGTAATTTTTACAATTTCGATTTTATGTCCTTCTTTTTGCCATATTCCAAGGCGAGAATCCGAATGTTTACGGAGAATACGATGCGACATGTCCATGAAATCAAAAACATGCACAAGACCGCTATTATTAGGACGCAATGCCCTACCCAGTTTTTGAATCGTCTTAACAAATGACTTTCCTCCACTTGCAATAACTAAGCTGTTAATTCCGGGAAAATCAATTCCTTCGTCAAAAATTCCGGATGCAACAATAATCGCATTATCAGTTTTTCTAAATGCGTCCAAGGCCTTTTCTCTTACTGATGGGTCAAACCTACCATCAACATAAAATAAGTCTTTTACGAGGGTTTTACCATTTCTTGACTTATGAAATGTCTTATATAAATTAAACTTATTGTTAATTTCTAAATCTTTAATGCCAAGTTTATCCATGATTAAATTGCCGTGGTCATAATTCTTAAACAAAATTAGAGTCTTACCTTCAAGACCTTTTGCCATTTCTGCAATCAAATGATTCCTATAATCAAACGAAATAACACCGGCATCATAAATTTCAGGCCAACCATTTGCGATATTCATGTATCTGTCGTTTCTTGCAATCTGGAAAAATCTAATAATTGGCTTTACTAAAAATTCTCTATCAATAAGTTCTTTTGTTTCAAGTTCGTAAATAATTGAACCAAACATCGACTTGCGTTGTAAATCGTCAATAAGTTCACCAGTAAATGGCGTACCGCTCACACCTATACGTACGCGGGCGTTAATAGCCTTTTTCAGCATTTTCTGCATAACTTTACCACGACTATGATGGGATTCGTCAACAAAGACTGCATCAAACTGCCACATATGCGGCAATAAGGCCTCATGGTTCTGCCAGATTGCAATTACAATTCTCTTATTAGCAAGACTTGTCTCATTCCATTCATATGGACTTGGATTCTTTTCTGTCTTGCCCTTACCTGTAATCAGTGTTATATCGCTTTTTTTAATGCCGTATTCAATAAAACGTTTTACCGTCTGCCTTGCAAGACCAACACGGTCCATAAGATACAGTATTTTAGCAGGCTTGCCGTCCACTCTATTTTGAAACGCTAGTGCAAATGCAGCAAGATCGACAGTTTTACCACCACCAGTAGGTTTGCGAATAAATCCGTTCTGATACTGTGCGCATTTTTTAATGGCATCAACTTGGTAATCACGCAATGTTATGTTTTCAAACATATTCTCGTTAATTTCCATTTCAACTGGCAAGTCATCACGCATGTCTTTGACTTCGACTTTAATACCGAGCTGAGTTGCAACTGCCAAAACGTCATCAAAAAGACCAGTACCAAACCTTCCTGTCTTCCGACTGATAAAGTCTTTATATGTACCCATTCCGTGGCCTAGGGCAGCATTTACAAACGTTGCATTAGGATTTTTAATACGAAATGCACTATATACTTTAGATGGTAAATAGCCATTGACAACTAAGTCTTGACCGCGTAGGGCCGGGCGAAAGCCCGGCCCTACAAACATACTATATACATTCGTTATTACAATATAACAAACTGACATTATTCCTCTTCGTCTTCTAATGGCTGTGCGATAAGATTGGCAAGATCATCATCGTCAATATCATCACCATTTTTAATTTGATCGTCGATGCCGTTTTCCACTTCAACTTCGTCTATCGGTAATACATGGTCAACAATTTCAAAGTTATATGGTGCAATAAGGTGAAGATTTTCTCTAAGCATAGCTTCAAAATTGCTCTTTTTGAACGGTATAACAGTCTCGGCATCTACATTATATTTCCAATGTCCCGGTTTATTGCCAGTCCATTCAGTTGATGGTTCAATTGTACCGTTTGTATCTTTATAGAAGTCTGTAAGTACATCGTACAGTCCTGACACCGGAGATAAACCGCCACGATAGAAAATGTCAAAAGTTACTTCTCTAAATGGTCGCGTAAATCGTGATTTTTGTATTACAAACCTGCCCTGAATGCCAACAATATCACGCAGGTTGACACCTTTTGCCCCGGCTTCAACTTTGCCTTTCTTGGTCGAAATTTTATAGCCCTTTTTCAGGCGACATCGCATTGAAGCGTGATATTTCATAGCTTCCCCGCCGACTGTATCTTCAGGATCGCCGTACATAGCAAACGTTTTTCTAAGCTGATTAATTACAATAAACGTAATGTTTTCATCTGCAATTAAATCCTTAATAAGTCGAATACCGCGGCCATGAATCATGCCACGCATACCCATTCGCTCACCGCTTGATATGCCACGTTCCAATTCGCTAGCAGTTGGGGTACCAGCAAGAGAGTCAAATACAAATGTAATGGGAACATCTGTTTTTTTTCTTGTAATTTCAATGAAATTCTTAACAAAATCATATACTTCTTCAGCGGTTTCGGGGGTTGCCAAAACTAATTTTGAATGGTCTCCGCCTAATAACTCAAAGAATTCTGCATTATATGCCCGTTCAGTATCAATCAAAACGCTAATGCCTGGTTGCGGATTACCGTCTTCGTCTTTAATAGCACCATTCATAGTAGAAATAAGTGCTAATAACCCCAGCAAAGACTTGCCAGTAGCATTATTGCCAGATAATTCAGTAATCTTGCCAATAGGCCAGCCACCGCCAGTTAATTTATTTGTTAAAACAAAATCAATAGCTGAATTGCCCGTTGGCAAATAATTTGTTTTTTCTTCTTCATTGACAGACGCAAAAGAATAGTCCTTACTTATTAGCCCCATTACTTCTTCCAGTACATTACTGGAATTTACAGTTACTCTGTTAACCGGGGTTTTTGTTTTTTTTCCAGCTTTAGTTACTTTTTTTACCATAAGCGCCTCTATTCGTTCGGACTTCTAAAATCACGTTCATCTGGTATGCCCATAGAATCGTTAATTTTTTTGAACCCGGGTTTCGATAAGTGAATCTTTAGTCCCCAGTGCGATGGTTTATGTGCCTCGTCATTTTGTTTGATCTGAAAATTATAGAATTTGTGTATATAACTATGATATGGTTCCAGATAAATAACAAAAACATCATCAAACCTGATTCTAACGCCATTATAGAGATTAGATAACAACTTATCAACAAAAAAGTCAACCATTTCCTGTGCTTTGCCGTGCGTTAAATTGAATGCACTGGCAAAGTCAGCTGTAATTGACCTTCTTATATTGTAAGCGCCTCTAAAACTACCATAATACTTTGCAAATTTTTGAAAATATCTTTTTGGCATAATAGAAACAAAGGGAGGGAATTACCCCTCCCTTTTCTCCCTTACTTATTATTCATCTAATTCGTTTTGAATTTTAGCTAACAATGCTTCGGGATCATCATAAATTTCTGTCTGTACTTTTTCCGCTGGCTTTTGAGGCGCTGCTGCGGCTGTTGTACCAGGTTTAGGATAAGAATTGGCAACTTCTAACAATAACTGTAAATCGTTATTGCCATTTTTTTGCCATCCCTGAAAAGCAATGAGTGCTTCGGGGCTAGATAGATCAATCTCACCCAGTACACCAGCAATACTAAGTTCCGGGGGGCCGCCCACAGTTGATTGCGGGGTGCCAGGAGTACTAGCGGTAGGGGCAGCATAGCTCTGTAACGCCTGAGGCGTTTGTGGAGCTTGTGGGGCCTTTCTCTCAAATGATTCCATGAGTTGTTCTGCAATCTGCGCAACTTCAGAATAGGACTTAATGTTTGCAGAAGCAATTTCTAACAATTTAGGTTGTTCTGTCCACCATTTTGCAATCATTTCGGGGGTGCCGGCTGCCGTTAATTTCGGAGACGGAATGGAATTATCATAGTTGGGGAAATTTCCGTTTTCAGTATGAATAATCGTCTTGTTGATAATAATATCACGACCATTGTCCATGTCTGACAATTCATCATCGCCATCAGCACAGAAATCAACATAAAATGAAAGCAACTTGTCTAACATTTTCTTGCCGAAACTCCAAATTTGTACACCCTTGTCTTCTTCGCCTTTAACAATAACTAAGGCAAGAAAACGTCTTGAACTGTGAGTTGCAGCGAGAAACTGCTCTCTCTCGGGGGTACAGCTTGCAGGATTGCCTTTACGTTCGCGGTAAATTTCGATTCGTTTCGTGCAAATAGGACAATCTTCCTGAAGAATTTCGGCAGCACAACCAATACGTTGGCCATTGATATTATGTTCATTGTGTTTTACAAAGAACACGCCCGGGAGCATACCTTGAATTTCAGGATTAGGCGGGATAATTCTAATAGTTGTTTTGGCCTCTTTAGGGCTCCAAAAATTACTATTAAACCCGCCGCCATTTTTCATGTTTTCCGCGTTTGCAAGTAATTTTTTGATATCTACGCCATGAGTCATTTCGTTTCTCTTTCTTTCTTTACATGATACCCGGATGAAAAGTATCAAGACATTGTTACAAGTTAAGCCATTCGGCAAACAGTTTTTGGTTCCCAAGTATCATCCATACAGTGGATTTCTATATCTTAACGTACTATTCTCGCGAAGAAATAAAATCTTCTTCATTTTCATTGTAATCATTGGCCTTAATATAATTGGTTGCGACCTGATTACGAATGAATTTTCTGAGAACAGAGTTAAAGAAGTGCGAATATAAACCGGCATTCGCACCTAAGAATATTTTTAACGGTATCGGAAGTTCGCCTTCCAATATTCCGGGTAATAGACAAATAACTACTCCCGCTATAATAGCGTACGTAGGTTTGAACCTATTTACAAGAGGTCTCTTAAAAAAGGCCGGAAAGACCATTTTTAGCTTGGCCATAATGCCAAAAATAAATGAGCCAGTAATCAATAATGCTGCAAAATTCCAGCCTGTTAAAAATCCCATAATGTTCTCCTAAATTATTAGCGTAACTGCATGTGGTAACTTTTTCATGCGTTCCCGCTTTTTACAGCCCCAACGCCAAGATCGGTTCATATTATCAAACATAACAATTGTGCCTTCACAATGGTCAGTCAAATATTCAAATAACTTAATATCAGTTTTATTTTCAAGTTCTTCGGGGATACCGCGATTGCCAACAAATACAATACTTCTTGTAATAATTTTCTTTGACATTATCTACCCCCCACCTCTACGCCTCAACCCATCACAATATCCGTCCCTACGCATTTGCGGGTGAACGTACCTATTAGAATTTGTTTCTAATTTTACAATTCTATTTAATGCGCTTTCTAGTTTTTGCTCTAACTCATCAAATAACAGTTTTAAAGAATCATAGTTTTCAGTTTCTGAAGTCTCAATTTCTTGAACTTTTTTATCACTACGAAGTGGAAGCTCTTTGTACATTTTTTTCATAATTGTATTAACACTTTCACCAAGAGGATTAAGTGGAAGTTTATCGGCTTCTTCTAATCTAACAGCATACTCGGTTATTTGCTCTTCCGAAATGTCAAACTTTGAAAGAATTTCAGACCACCTTGTCACAAAATTAATCAATTGTTCGTGCGTGTACTTATTCATTATTTACCTCTTTTTGTTTTGGAAAATCACATTGCATTTTATGAAAAACTTCATTTAAAGGCTCAATAGAAAGCGACCATGGATTTTTTCTCATTTCATTCATTATATTTTCCAATTCCATCGCCTTTTCATACAATAACTTTTCTGGAACACTAGTGTCATTAAGAAAAAATTCCCACATTTTAATGACCTCTAACTCTTCCTTTGTGTACTTATTCATGTATTCCCTTTATAGTTTTTGTAGCATATTCTACGGCATTTTTAGATGCTTTCGCTAAAGTATTTTTACCAGAAAAATCTGAATCTTCACGCTTAATATGGTTTCCATATGTTTTGTATTCGGTACGCATATTAGCTGCCAATGTCATTAAAGCGCCATGACAAATTTTAAAAGCTTCCATGGCTGCATCTAACATCTCATCGGCTTCACGAGTTTTCAAATATAATGCTATAGAATCGACATAAGCAGGCATATTCTTTGCCAAGTCTGTCACTTCGGTTTCAGTAACATCCTTTGGTTTCAAAAGAGCTTTCTTTTCTTCCGTATTAGCCCTGGCATATGCTAATAAGTCTTCTCTTTTGGAAGCATTTAATGCACTTCGAGCCATTGCTTTTGATTGAATAAGAGCAGATTCTTTATTGTATTCCGCTCTTAGTCGTTCCATTTTTGCACGTTTTGACCATGCACCCCAATAAGCGGTTTTTGACGGAATTTCAATTAACCAGCGATTAATACGGTCCTCGTCAATCTTTAAATCGTCTGTCAAGGAACGGTTTAATCTGTCAGTACCTACTTGCACATTAATAATAACTTCTTCGATATTAGAATGGAGTGTCATCATGTATCCTTTCCGAAATGCTTCTAGGCGCATCCGCGCGACTGTTGGCATATGTTTCGCCTTGATCTAAAACCCTCATTTTGGGTTTATTTACTCCAAAAATAATGGAGGTATCAGCAGCCTTATTTCTGTTTTTGGCTAAATACAGACGCTGTTTGCTATTTATTTTGTCATTAGGAGACTCGTTTATTGTCATAAGTAAATCAAGTAAACGTGGTTTTTGATAGCTATCAGACGTATGTTTCATTTTAATGGGCTCCACTAGCCCTTCCGCTTCTCGCGTTGTTTGTAGTGCGGTTAAACCACACATACTCTCTTTTACCATCCACCCTCGAAACTCTTTGAAAACACTTGCCTGTTCTTCATAAGAAGACTTGTAAGAAGTTGAAGAGCGCGCAAGGTCTAAATAATCATCAATAATTACATCAGGCTTAAAATTGTACCTATCTTTAAGCATTTGCAAATAAGCCTGTGCTTCATTAATAGATGATGCACCAGTTGGGAATTCTTTTACCCATAACAGATTTTTATCTTTTTCTTTTGAAATAATACTGTGCAACCCTTCAATCTGTTGAACAGATAAATCAATATTGCTTAGTACATCATCAGAATTTTTACCAAGATAACAACTGTCATATCGCAAACTTAGAATTTCTTCAGAAACTTCTCGTGTAAAATGTAAGACTTTCATGCCACGTTGAACAAACTTCGCGCCGAAATTTACTAGCCATAACGATTTTCCAACACCCGGCGGGGCCATGACTGCAGCAGCTTCTTTTCTGCCGAATCCACCACCCGGCAAATGCATATCAAGCGATGGAAATCCTGAAGAAATTCTATCATTCCACATTTGAGAAGCACGCTCCATTCGAGTTCTTACATCAAAATACTGAATACCGGCAGACATTTCATTTTGAATGTGAATTACTTTTTTGAATTCTTCAAATAACTTGTCATATTCCGGGTTTGTTTCGCTTGCCTGTAAAATAGCACTTAACAAAAAACGTTCGTACTTCTGCAATTTTATGATTCTAAAGACCTCTTCTTTGACATAATCAATAGAACTATAATCAACATCTGGTATTTCAAAATCAATATTTTTCTTTGATAATGCATTTTCCAAAACAAGCCTGGAAGGCACTATCTTATATGTAGAATAATATTTCTTTAAGAAACTCCATATGACACTATTTTTTTGATCGTCAAAATGTGAAGGTTCAATAAGTTCATAAGCATATAAAAAGAATTCTCTATTTTCAAGTGAATTGCTAATAATTTGTTTTTCTAGTTGTTTTCCTAATCCTACTGTCTTGGGTGCATTACTAATTGCCTGTTGTAGAGCAGCTTCTTGTGACATTTATGTTCCTATTACAAATAAAGTTAGCAAAATGGCAAACTGGACAAACCACAGTCCAAATCCGAGTCTTGTATAAGCTATACGTACGCTATGTTCCCGAATTTTTTCCAGAGTTGTAACTATTTCTTCATTTGACAATGTTGGTTCGTGAGTTTCAAATCCGGTACCATCAGTTAATGCTTGATATCCAGCATTTAAGTTATTTGCAAGAAATACTTTAAGTGCATTTTCTGATTCCATGACGATATTTTGTATTCTCGTTTGGCTTAACAAAGCTACTTGTGTCAAATAACTAAGCATGTTTTTCAATACAATTTGATCATATTGAACTTTAATAACAGATTTTGCCCTGACTTCTTTTACAAAATAAACTGACAAAACAATAAACACTACAGCAGCCAATATTGACCACGAAATTAATATACTAAACATTTAAATTCTCCATATTAAATTCTAAATATAACAAATAACTATCATTGTATTTACGCTGTATAAGTGTAAATCCCCTACTTTCGGCATACTTGGAAAGGTTTCTGTGCAATGTTTCAATTTTCCGAATTTTTATATATCCTTTACGTATAAGAGAATTATATCGTGCTAAAACATTGGCAGTAGTTGTCATTGTTGTAAAATTAGTTGCCTCTAACTTATTTATTAAATCCGACAAGACTTCTAACTTATACATAAAATTGCTACTTAAATGTGGCATTTTTTCAAAAAGCGGGCTATCAGATACATTAAAATTGCTAACAATTAAATCGCTTTCCTCGCGCGATAGACCGCAAGCCGCCATATTTTTGCAACACTGTATAAACGTACTATCAAACATGTCAGTACGATAGTTTTCTTTTAATGCAATATAAGAATCTATCGCGCAATTAAGTTTAGTTGCCTCAATATATTCTGACAAATCAATGCCATTATTGGCTTTCGATTCTAAATATCGCTCCAATTCGTCGTCTACACTTGTAATAGAACTATGCTTTAATTCTTCGATATGCACCTTATTTAGTGACAAAACTGTTTTAAATAGTGCAGCATATATATAGCTAAAAGGACTTGAATTATTAGCTTCAGGCCTACATTTATCCCCGGCATAAACTGCCTTGCAGACAAGCTCAGGTAAAAATTTTGCCTTTTTAAAATCCCATATGCGCATGTCTATTAATACTTGTTCTGATATTTCATACAAGTTATTAGCATAAACTTCCTGACGAATAGTATTTGTTTTGTCATCCCTCCAGTTGAAATAATCTCTATCGAAATCTACTTTTTTTATTCGCTTTTGCGCCATGGTGAATCCTTTCTTCAAATTTACGCTTTTGTCTGGCAAATTGGTCTGCCTCAAATAATCTAACTATTTCTAATATAACATCGTCATTTATGTTAATATCTCGAAGTGTCCTCGTCAACTTGTTGAATATTGTCTTTAAATAGATCTCGTTTTTTACAACTGTCAGCCAACTTCCAATAATTCTGTATATTTCACTAATATCTGTATCAGAAATACACTCTTGTAAATTGACATTTTTAGAACTTACAAAGACATAATCCAGAATATGTTTCCGCAAAAATGGTATAACTATGTGATTATAACGAATATCATACCACGGTGTGGCAAATATTTGTACCCATTCATAGCCACTATTATCAATACTATTAAAAACAACTAGATCGTGTATTTTTAATTCTGATATTTTATGCGGGTTGTCAATATATTCTGTTAAATTCATTAACTTACTGTATTCTTTAGCTTTTCGGCTTGTTTTAGAGAATTTTCATTGCATTGAGGACACCCGAAACTTTTAGGATGTGCGATATTATGTTCTGCACAAAAATCAACAGTAGTTATAGGCACATTTGCACTTTCCGCATACTGTTTTTTGAAACTGTCTCGACTTTTACGAGTAATTAGTGAATTTTCAAAAATTTCCATAAAAGCGTCAGTCGGACCAATGACAGTTCCTTCATATAATCTAATCTGTGCAGAGTCAATAACTAAGCATACCGCTGTTTCACTGTCAATATTCATGATATCAGTATCAGTTACTTCACCATTCTCTTTATCCTTTAGAATAGGATAAATAGTCTTTTTCCCGTCTTCAATTCCTAGACGAATATAGTATTTTGAGGTAGAAAATTCATGTTCCTGCATTTTCTTTTTCATTGCGGGAAATAACTCTTTATATACGTTAATCGGCGCTTTCTTCATTATTTTTTCCTTGTTGTCTAATAAAAATTGCATTTTCAAGATCAGTTAATTTACGGACATAACTGTCCGAAGCATCAGGTAATGACCATACTTGTAAGCACGGCTCACCTTTATGCATAATTAAAGCTGATTTTGGTACTTGAGGCGGAGTTTCTTTGCCCTCCTCTAAAGATAACGTACGAGATGTGTCGATAGATGAAACTAATACAAATAATAATTCAACATAATCGACAATATTTATACTTTTATGTTTCTGAAGTTTTAAAAGCGAATCCATAAAAACTGCTTTTAGCGCTAGTTTTGAGCCCTTATCACCATATAATGCGTTTGATATTAAACTTGTTACATTATCGGTAATTCCTGCGCCCTCAGTAGAACCGCGTTCCGTCTGATCGGTAAAATGTCTACTTTTGCTCTTATGTGTTTCTGTTCCCATAGAAAATTCTCTGCCCTTTCTATAAGGTTAACTGGATCGGCTAAACCGTTTGTCCATTGTAAATAAAGATTTCCACCGTTTAAGCCATACACAGCGGCTTCGGCTTTGGTCAATAACCTAAATTTAATTTCTCCCATGTTTGTCTGCCTTTACTTTAATATATAATAAAATATAGTAACGATACCAATAACCATACCTATTAATGTAGCGTCGGCAGATAACAAAATAATATCACAAGACATTTTTCTTTTCACGCTCCAATAAAGCAGCTTTTAGCAAAAATTGCAAAAATGTTCCAGAAGTCCACGGCACAATATTTTTAACCAGACTGTGTATTTCATCAACATTCGCATCACCAAAATCTTCAATATTATTAGGGTAATTAATTACAAAATAATCATCCAACAGATTACTTGCGTTCACTAGACCTAAAACACCTGCTGCATCTACATCGTAAGCTAAGATTAGTTTACTAGGTTTCCTTATGCTTATCTTCGTATGATGAAAAAAAGATAAAGAATTGCCAAAAGTTGCTACAGCATGATATCCTGCCTTATGTGCGGCAATCACATCAAATATACCCTCACAAATAATAATTTGCTGATTTTCTGGAACATTATATAGATTATATACTACTTGTTTCTTGTTACCATTCTGAGAAAATAAATATTTAGGTGTTAAATCGTCACTAATCGCTCGCCCCTGATACATGACAATTTTACCATTAATATCTCTAATAGGGAAAATTATTCGTCCTCCATCTCGACCTCCTATACAATAGCGAATTTCGAATTTATCAACTAATTCCTGAGTAATACCTCGCCCTTCAAGATACGAAACAGCTGCACCCAAAATGCCATTTTTGTTTGACATATCAACATATAATGTATGTGGTGGCATTGATATTTCTGGTAATATTTTTACGTGCTTAGTCGGTGGGGCAACTTCAGGTTCCACTTCTTTTTTTCTTGGCATATTATTTAGTGAAATAATTTTTTCTTTAATTGCCATATCAAATATGACACCCTCAGCCTCACTATGGTGAATGTCAAGATATCTTGCTACAAAGTCTTTGAATGACCATGTTTCTGAAATTGTAAAATCATGTACATATCCAGCATCTATATTAAATCCGAGACGATAATCAGTATCTCTTTGCTTTTCTGGACTTGGAACATTAATCCACCGCCCACTTGTATTATTAGCATATCGAATGTCGGAGAAGTGCTTATCAATGAAAAGTCTTATAATCCTCTCTCGTGTCTCTGCATTCTGTAATATTAACATTTCGAAAAGCCTTAATTAGTTTGCTTTTTAGTTTCTTGTCCGGGACAGTATTACAAAAGGCCTTAATACTTTCGTAAAGTGCTCTCGGTACTTCGTTATATTTCCTGAAGACTGCTAAAAGGTGCCGCGAATTAACATAATTTTCTAAGCTATCTCGTATTATAGCATACTTTTGTTCGTCTGTCAAGTTATACATCATCATTAAATACAATAAAGAACTATTTAACTCATATTCATTGTTAAATAAGTATTGCGGATAATGCTCAAATACCACTTTAATGACCTCAAGAGACTGTATATCCTGTTCTAATGCATCATATAAAATAGTAGGGAGTGTACCGACAATGTGTAAAAAGTCTTGCGGCTTTAACCATTCATTATTTAGCAAATTTAAAACTGCTTTATATATTTCAGTAATATATAAGTCGTTGTCCGCATTTTCTTCTGCTAAATCCATTAATGATTCCATTATCATATGGAGTTCGTCTTGATCTGTACAAAACATAGTCCTTTTGTATGTCTCGTTATTTAGTAATATCATTTTCATCTAACATTCTTTGTGCTACTTCAAATGATATTAATTTGCCTTTATAATATATCGGCATATCGTGGTCAATAGCAAATTGAACTTCGCCAATAACTCCTTTGCTGACTTCCCACCCCTGATGAAAACATAGTGCGTCACATCGTGACAACAACCTAAGTGTATATTCATACCAAAACTCAGGTTTATTATCAATATATAAGCCAAACCTATCATACATAATTACTGGGGAAATAACGACATAACTATCAAAATTCTTGTTTCGTAAAATAATTCGCATTTCATATTTAGCTTCTATGACATTTACTTCAATAGATAGGGGGTTGAGATTATTTCCCATATAAGGTGAAGCCATATATAACAATTTTGGGTTATCCATTTATTTCCGCTCTTTCTTTTCTTTCTTTAATTTGTTTAGCAATCCAGAAACTTTACCATATAACAATTCAAATGTGTTGATTTTCAGCCAACTCAACTGTGTTACATCCTGCCAGTATCTTACTTCCGGCCATATTTTGACAAACAACGCATTCATAAGATCATCAGCCCCTCTAATATATATTTCAAATGACTTATATTTTAGACGTGACCGTGCAATAGGAATATTATTGGCACTTATTATAGTACCGGCAAGACTATATATACCATCGTCACGTTCTGTAACAACTATATTGTAAGAAAGTTCGCGTTTGCCAAACTTAAATTTGTACGTAATCAAACCAATAGTATCATCATTGTGGAATCTTACTTGATTGGTAATTCTAAACAACTGTGGATTTTCAGATTGCATTCTATGCCATTTTTTTAGAATAGAATCAACCTTATTAGTAAATTTAATCATTTTTTGTTTCACGCTCCGTAAGTTCTTCTATGCCATGTTCTGCATGTTCTAAAATTCTCTTAAAAGACCATCCATACTTATTTTTTTGCATAACAGCCTTAAACCAACTTCCCGGCACAAGTTTGAATCCATATTCTT
>Ga0222658_1000697_pt1 | contig 17254 bp, 41 predicted proteins | sample AntAcemetagen476_FD_179830 | JGI IMG/M metagenome (GOLD analysis project Ga0222658, IMG submission 179830) | Saline water microbial communities from Ace Lake, Antarctica - #476 | ecosystem: Environmental > Aquatic > Non-marine Saline and Alkaline > Saline | place: Antarctica: Ace Lake... | reverse complement strand
TCCTCTACTATCTCTACGCTAATCTTCATCTCTCCTCCTTTATGTTTTTCTCTGCTTGGGTTATTGCTTGGTTGAAAATGTTTCTATCAAGTACATCACTTAAAGTCATATCTTTTTTGTTTCTTTTCTTCTTCTGCAACTTACTTAATGCCCATTGTTCTCTGTGTTTTTCTATCTCGGCTTTGGCTTCTTCTATCCCAAAAGGCTCTGCGTGTTGTCCATTGTTGCTCATTTGCCATTTCCAAAGTTTGTTTAATATCTCATCTAATTCTTTCATATTTTCATTAAACCAATTAAAAGATTAACAATACCAAGAATTGAAATAACAATAGCCCACTTAACATTTCCCATTATTATATAATGCATTTCCAAAACAAAATCCTGAAACCCAAATATTAAATTTCATTTTTCACTCTCCTATAAAATAAGCTGTTTTTACTTTCATTGTATTGAGATTTACTACCACTCTTAAATTATTTCTTTCAAAACACCAGTATTTACCTGATTTATAATTTTTCTCTGGGGTAACTAATGCATCGTGAATTGCTGGTATTGTTGCTTGTGTGTGTCGTTTGGAAATATGGTTTTCCCAAGTGCTATCTGTAAGAGTAATCTTCCCTTTTATAGTTCGGAAGTGCCAGCAATCGTCTTCTACATTTATTATAATCCCATGAGAATTTTGCATCCACACTTCAACTAATAAGTCACCCTTATAATACATCCAAATACTTATTGGGCTTCTTTTTGTAATGTGACTTGGGTTCTGTAAACAATCTTGAACATCTTCTGACCAGATAAAATTACCAAGTCTAATTTCTATTCCATCTGCGACTATTGTTTGAGGAACTTTTATTCTACGGAGAGGGCAGGATTCCCCACCCTGCACCCTGTCTTTTACGACTGTAATCTGGTTTAAATCACTACCGAACACTCTACCTGACTCCAGAAAGTCACTCTCTCCGTATAACAATAATAGTAGAAATAATTTATATATTATCTTCATTAATTACTCTTAATTGTATTATAAATAATATTTTGGATTTAATTTCTTTTATTACATCTTTATTATGAATCAATTCACAATTACTACAATCCCAAATTTTCTTCTTGTCTTTTTTAATCCATTCTCCTAAAGCATTTATTTTACAAGGAAAAATTGGGCAGTAGCAGAAAAGACAGTCGTCTAATTTTTTGTGACATGGATAATATTCACATGTTGTTTTTTTCATCTTTTTCCTTTTTTATTTGATAACACTCCTCACAATTATATATTTGATTTTTACTAAATAATCTATCATAATTTTTTCTAATAGCTACTCTTCTTACTTCATTTACCAGTTTTCCACAAGTGTCACAGATTAGTTTTTTCATGTGTCATAACTCATCTCCATTCACTCTTCTAATTCTAATTTTACTCTCATTCAATATAGTCTCTGAATATCCATCATAAGCAGGTCCTTCTAAAAAGATTAATTCTTTTACTCCTGCATTAACAATTTCGATAGCACAGTCCTTACAAACTTGAGGACACCAGCAGTAAAGTGAAGTATCTAAAGTACTTACTCCATTTTTACCTGCTTGAATCAAGGCATTACGTTCTGCATGGCCTGCTTGGCAGAGATGTAATCCTTCTCCTGATTTATATTTTATTAATTGTCGAGGACATTGCTTTAATAATAAATAATCATTAATTTTTAAATTTATAGCCTTATATTTTTCATCTATAGATGCATAAAAACTTATATCTCTCTCATTACAATGTTTTACTCCTCTTGCAGGACCATTTCTACCAATACTTAACAATTTATTATCTAACACTATTACTGCCCCAATTTTACGAGATAAACATTTAGAGCCCTCACTTACATATTTGGCAAAATTTAACCAATGAATATCCCATTCTTTCTGTGGAATATTTCCAGAATAAGATTGCCCTACATCAAAATGTTTAATAGCATGACAATTTTCACATAAAGTAAGCAAATTATCTTCATGTTTGCTTCCACCTTCTGATTTAGGAATAATATGATGCATAACTAAAGTTCTAAAATCACTCTCCCCACATTGAACACAAGAAAATTCATCTCTAATAAAAGCATTAACTCCCCAATCTCCATACATTTTTTGAATTCGAAAAAGTTTATAATAAATAGCTCCACTATTTTTCCACTGTTTTCGTTTCAATGTTCGTTTTTTTTCTGCTTTCTCTCTATACTTTATACCAACTGTTTTCATATATTTCTTATAGTATTCTCTATGATACTCTTTTTGTTTTTCTCTGTCTTTATAGGGCATAATTATAGTTTCCTATCCTTTTTCATATTAACTCTCTTAATTTATGTAATTTTTCTCTTAAACATAGCTCCTCAAATACTGGAGGAGAATAATATTTTATTTCTAAAAACATCTTTAAATATTCACCTGTTTCATTTACTAATTTTTCATGTTCATCTAACAGTGCAGAATATTTATCATTTAATTTTTTTATATCCTTTACATATCTACTATCTAGTATCAATCTTAAACATAAGACAATCCCTAAAACTCCAAAAATTATTGTTAAAATTGACATTATTAACTCCTTTATTAATATATTTCAAAAATAAAACTAAATCCCATTATAACAATTACATATTGAACATCTACTCTTGCTATAGATAATATATCTAAAACAAAAAATTCCTTTTTTTCTTTCCAAAGATTAGCGACTCTAAAACTTCTTATCATTTTCATTTTCTATCTCCTCTATATTAGACTCTGCTCTATCTATTAAAGCGAGAGAATCTAATTCACAATCTGTTAATTTATAATTAATATTATCCTTGTTAAATTTTCTCTTGCCAAACATAGCATAACTCAAACATTCACATTTAAAATTAACTTTTTTATTTAACATCACATCAGCAACTAATTTATCATCTTCTACTCTTATATCAGTTGTAACTCCAATAATATTTTTATTATTAAAGTCAAGTGAAATAGGAATATTTTTATTTTTTATACAGTTTTTTAATGCTTTTTTACTTATAATGCAACCATTTTGATTTCTTCTATTTGCATATGCAATAATTTGGTTATAGAATTTATATTTCATTATAACTCTCTTATAATTTCTCTAAATACTTTACGTTTTATCCTAGCTAATTCTCTCACATTATATTCTTTTTGTACTGGAAACTTAACTTTTTTAGTTCCACAATAAATTATTCCATCTTCTAAATTAACTGAAAAAAGATAATCTTCTCCTTTTTTCTCATTAGGATAAAATCCCCAACAAACTAAATTAATAAATTCGTTTTCATTTTTTATTCTTACTACAATGTCTTTACCTATCATAATTTTGATTTCTCCAATTTTATTTCTAATATTTTGAATATAATATTTCTTAAATCTTCAGCATATTTTTCTGCAAGTTTAAGTTTTTCGTTATTAATTGACCATTCTTGTGGATAAATTTTCATACTAATTAAATGTTCAACCATAGCTTGCCCTACTCCATTATGTAATTCGCCAAGAGGTAAAGAGAAAGTGGGTTTGTCTGTCCAGCTTTCATTATCTTTTACTTCTACATATTTATCATTATGTAATAAAAAAGTTTTATCATTTTCACTATAACCAATATAAAATAAATCAACCAACTTCTTATCTTTCGCTTCTATACTGTTAACCATAAAATGTCTCATTTTAACTCCTTTATTAACTTCAATTCCCATTCATAAAAATAAACTTCTTTAGCTATTCCTTCCCAAAAATATCTAACTTCATATTTAATTCCATCGTGAGTATTCCAAACAGATAAAACAACTCCATTTGTATCTAATTCCAAAATATTTACTTTGTCTTGTAAATTAAATTTATTATCTATCATCATTTTTCTCCTTTTTATAACTCCTTTATTATTTCTCTTCTATAAACACTCCAGGATTACATCCCTTTCTCATTCCTTTTGGAGGTTCTCCATTTATAGGAACACTTGGTAAAATTCCAAAATCAACTCCAAATTTTTCAATAATTTTTCTATGTAACTCTTTCTCTTGTTCCTCAGTTAAATTTAATGGCTTAACAGGTTTTATATTGGCAAATATTTCACTCATACCACAAATCTTACATATCTTAAACCCAAGCTTACTCCTTACAAACTGATGCTTGCATTCCATTTGTTCTGTACTCATTTATAACTCCTTTCTTATGTAACTCTTATCAGTATATTTCAAAAATAAAACTAAATCCCATTATAACAATTACATATTGAACATCTACTCTTGCTATAGATAATATATCTAAAACAAAAAATTCCTTTTTTTCTTTCCAAAGATTAGCGACTCTAAAACCTCTTATCATTGTCATTTTATAGCTCCTTAATCTCTTTTCTAATCATTTTATTATGATTTTCAGCATCTTCTATTGTAGCAAAGGTTAATTCAACTTTACCATTTAAACCATATGCAATTATTTTATTTTTTCTTCTAATAGTTTTATAAATTTCAAAAGCATCTAAAACAGCATTTGTTTGTGTTTCTATTTGTTTCAAAGTTATTGTTTTTGGTTCTTTACCTATAGAATAAATTTTATTTCTATCTAAAGTTTTAAAGGAAGCAAGGTAATTGCTTGAAGGTAAATAACTCATTTTACAGCTCCTTTATTTTTTCCCAAGGAAACTCATCTCTTCCAAAATGCCCATAAGATGCAGTCTCTTCATATATAGGTTTTCTTAAATCTAAATATTCTATTATCGCTTGAGGTCTTAAATCAAAATTCTTTTTAATTATGTCTATTAAATTCTCATCATTTAAACCCCCCAAATCAGTTTTTACAAATATACTTACAGGTTCAGCTATACCTATTGCATAAGCTATTTGTACAAAACATCTACGAGCATATTTACTAGCTACAATGCTTTTAGCAATGTGTCTAGCCATATAAGCACCGCTTCTATCTACTTTAGTAGGGTCTTTACCACTAAATGCTCCTCCACCATGCCCTACCATCCCTCCATAAGTATCTACTATAATCTTTCTTCCTGTAAGCCCTGTATCAGCCACAGGTCCACCTATTTCAAATTTTCCAGTGGGATTAATAAATATAGTTATGTTGCTTAAACGTAAACACTGTGGAATTACCACATTAATAACATTAGTAACAATAGCTTCTTTTAAAAACTCATAATAATTATCATCAATACTTTCATGCTGACTACTAATTACTACAGTATCTACTTGAGTAGCTTCATTATTTTCATATGCAACAGTTACTTGACTCTTTCCATCAGGTTTTAAATAACCTACTGTTTTATTTTTTCTAACACCTGACAATCTTTTAGTTAATTTATGTGCTAAATATATAGGTAATGGCATATATTCTCTTGTTTCATTAGTAGCATATCCTATCATCATTCCTTGGTCACCTGCACCACCTGTATCTACTCCCTGACTAATATCTTTAGATTGAGAATGAATAGTGTTTAATATTCCAAAATCATCTGGATTATACCCTATTTTAGTAAGTACTCTTTTAACCACTCTATTTATTTCACATTCTCCTTTAGTAGTTACTTCCCCAGCTACTATTATCAAACCATTGGTAACCATTGTTTCTACTGCTACTCTACTATAAGGGTCTTGTTTTAATAAATCATCTAATATAGCATCACTTATTTGGTCACAAACTTTATCAGGATGCCCTTCAGTTACACTTTCTGCTGTTATTAGTTTTTTCATATCTTTTATATTTTCTTTGTTTTCTTTAATATTCTTACTCTATTTTTTCCAAAAGATTCTATCAGTTTGTTTCTTCGAGTAATTGCACATGCAAAATAATCATGATGCCCTGCTAAATTTTCTTTTTCACAGTGCTCACATTCAACTAAAACTTCCCAATGAGTATAAGTTTTCATTTTTCCTCCTTTTTTTTATTTTTTTTCTCTTTAACAAGAAACTCATTAATTACTTTTTCACACATAGGACATCTATTTTCTCCTCTAAATACACGAAAAGCTACATGGCAATATTTACACCAACTTAATTTATCTATATAAGATTTAGCCATTTTATTTTATAGCTTTTTTAAATTCATCATAGTTTTTATAAGCTTTTTTAATATCTTTTAAAGTTTGATTTTCACTAGTATTTAGTTTTTTTCTGTAATATTTTACTTCATCTATTAAAGTTAAATCATTGAAATTACAAACAGGGCATAATTCTATAGGATAGCAATATTCCATCTCACCATCTCCATCTTCAATTTCAATAAGTTCATCTAAACTTAGAGAATCTATTTTTTCATCTTTTTCTACAATCTCATTATCTTTAATATACTTTATCATTATTTGCCTAGTTAATGTTTTAGCATGACTTTCACAAAATATATGTCCATTTTTACATTCATACATTCCAGCATCTGATAATCCCATATCCCATCCAGATTGCTCTTCTCCACATACATCACATACAAAACTACTACTTGAACTATTACTTACAAACCCTCTTCTTACTTTCATTTTTAACTCCTATTTTCAAAATCTCTTTCAAATAATTCACATGCATGTTCATTTACAAATTCTGCCATTTTATAATCATCAACCATTAAATAATATTTATTTTTCTCCATATAAGTCCACCAACGAACACCTTCTCCAACTATAATATCTTCTCTTATTTTAAAACTCTTTTCCATGTTTTTTTGGCCTCGTTTTATTATAAGACATTTTTTTAGAAATCTGCCATTCTAAATCAATGTTCTCAGCTCCACATAAATCAAATAATCTAATAGCTACGTCTGCGATTTCATCAGAATATGTATCTTTTCTCCACTCTTCATTTGGTTTTTGAATATTGTTTTTTCTTAATGCTTCCAATGCTTCTCCTAATTCTGAAACTATAAGCATTAAAAGTTCACCTTTATTTCTAGGGACAATTCTTCTCAAACTTACTATTTTACTACCTATTTCCTTTATATCTTCCAATTCCCAAAATCCACTATCTATTGCTGCTTGATGACACTTTTTACATAATTCATTGATTGTCATTTTATCTCCTTTATAATATTATCTAATAACTTCCACCCTTTTTGAGTTTTGTTTACTATTAATTCCTGTAATTCAATGGGCATTACTTGTTTATACCACTCTCTTTTATCTTCTAATTTAATAGTTTTAATATAATCTTCTATAGGTAACTCACAATACTCAAATATTCTTTTTAAAACCTCTTGAGTATTTGCTATTAAATCATCATAAACTACAGGCATAAAGTCTATCTCTTTTCTAGCTTCTTCTAAATACTCTATAGTTTCTGTCCATTTTGTACATAATAAAGTATAAACTTTTTTCATCATTGGTATTTCTTGTTGATGTCTTATAGGTCTCCAAGAATTAATTACTTGTAAAGGATTTCTATATATTGCTATAATTTTTGCTTCTGGAAATATATCTGGTAATATTTTTACTGCATAAGATAAACTAGGTGATTTAGTAATAAATCTTGGCTCTTCTAATCCCTCAGTTAATCTAGCTCTAATTATCTCTTTTTGTTTTTCAGTAAAACTGTCCTCAGTTATTAATTCTTTACCCATCTGTACCCATGTTAATACTTTTTCTACTGAGAGATAATCATGCCATACATCAGTTCTCTCTTTTGAACGAGAGTAGCTTAAATGTTCTGGCTTTAAATTCCATTGAGCCAATTTACTAATAAAAGTATTAATATTTTTATTTTTAATCATTATCTCTTCTTTAATACCAACTTGACTATGCCAATTAATTAAAGCACAAAGTAAAGTAGTTCCTCCTCTAGCGTGTCCAACTACTATAATTGGTTTATTTAATTTCATTTCCACGTATTGTTATTATTGCGTTAGTGGGTGGTTCAAAAGGATATTTTTCTCCAACTAGCCCACCAGTAATATATATAAACTTACACCCTGTAATTGTTTGTACTTCTCTACGTAAATCTTCATAAGGACAAATAACAGATACTATAACAGTGTAACCTTGACTCTCTAACTCTTTAGCTAAATTAGCTACTTTAATATTATTCTTTTTTCTATCTTCAGCGGAGAATCCTAAATCAAAATTGATAGTTCTCCTCATTACATCACCATCTAAATGAATACAATTTTTACCTAACAATTGTTTTGCTAGAGTAGTTTTGCCTGCTCTTGTATTGCCGATTATATATAAAATCATTTAATCCACTCCAAGTTTAAATAGTTTGGCAAATGTAAAATGATATAAATAGTATAAACATACATTAATACTGTTCCAGCACAGTGAGGCACCTAAAACTCCAAATCTTTCTAATGAAGGTTTAAGACCTGTCATAAAGAATAAAGCATTACATAATATAATTATACATCTATAAACTAGACCGCTAATAAATAATCTTTTATTTCTTATTTTTCTTGTTTTCATTTCTAATTTTAGTTGCACTGATATTTTCTATTTTCTTATCTAAATGAATTTGTCGAGTTCCCCACCCCTTAGACCTTCCCCAAACCACTTCTTCAATATCATCTATTTCTATTAACTTTATTTTACCCAATAACATTTCAGCTTTAAATTCTTTTTTAAACATTTCACATCTTTCACTATAATTGTAAGGGTTTTGTTTGTTAACACCAGTATCACGTAAAGCCACTAATACATTTTTACCTTCACTCAACACTGTTCTAATTAGTTTAATATGCCCTGCGTGGAGCGGCTGGTATCTCCCAACCATTAATGAATATATTTTATTTGTCATTTATTTCTCCTTAATTTTGCTTTAATAATCGCTTTTAAACATCTAATATAACCAATTAAAGTTAAATCTTTTTCATATTTATGCCATCTTATTTGTCCTTTAATTATTCTTACACGATTTTTCTCTCTCCACTCAATACAATTTCTAGACTTTTTTTCATAATCATAAATGTAATTGTTTTTCCTTGCTTCAAACTCTTCATCTGATAATATCTTACCAGATATAGCATCACAAAACACAGATTCACTAAGTATACCTTTAGATATTTGTACTGTTCCACAAAACTCTCCACCTACACCAAGTGGCCAAGGAAATCCACAATGATTGTATTCTACTATTCCTACATTTGGTATTGTGTCGCCTTGAATATACATTTTATTCTCCTATTTGTTTAAAGAATTTATCATAACTTATTTTAGGAAAAGTCTCTATATTGCTATCTAAACTCACATTATAAATATTTTTATTGTTTTTATATACATCAAAATCTTTTACTGACCTATGAGTTTTATTATCTTTAAGTAAATAAACTGTTGGTACTCCTACTCCAGTAGAGTATTTATCAAAATTATACTTTTGATACCAGTGAGTCAATTTTTTATCTCTATCTTCAGGTTTAATTCCAAAGTCATACCCTAATAAATATATAGTATCATACTCTTCTCTGATAGCTAAACTTAAAGCAAGCATTCCTACAAACCCTCTTTCCCCTATATACAAATCTAATTTATTAGTTTGTTCTCTAGTACAACTTATTTGTTGTATTTTTGGAATAGTATCATAATATACATGTTCTTTAGCATAACATTTTACACCTTTACTCTCTAAAATTTGCAACTCTTCCGCATTCTCTGTAAAAAATTTAATATCTGTCCAAAGTTCTCTTTTTGGAAGGTAAGGCATATATGTGGCACTATAATTTAAAGACCAAATTTCCTTCTTTTTAATCTCTAACCAAAGACCTTTATCTATTCCTTTTAGGACAGAAATTCCACCTCCTATAAGAACAGTGTCTTTCATTTATTTAACAATGTTACTCCATATCCAATTATTGAACCTCCAATACTCCACCCCACTATACCCGAAAATGCAAATCTAACTACTCCTACAAATAAATTACCTGCAGATACAGGGTCAGATTTAATTGCTTCTGCTATTTGTACAATACCACCAACTAACATTATCCATACCCCCATAAACAAACCTGCCAAAATACCAAGACCTACTATCGCACCACCTAAACACTGTTTAATAGTCATACTTCCTCCTTTAACATACAAGCTATTCCATTTAAATGGTCTAACTCGTGTTGGAATACTCTTGCTTTCAATCTTTTTAATGTCTCAGTTTGCCACTCACCAGTAACATCTTGATATTTTACTTCTGTTATAACCCACCTCTCAAGTTCTTTTTCCATTCCAGGAAAACTCAAACATCTTTCAGTCTCTATTTCTTTAGATTTACCAGTATTTAATATTTCTGGGTTAAACATAAGTGTAGCCCAATCTTTGTGGCATTTAGTACCAACAACTATTATTCTTTTTAACAATCCTACTTGAGGAGCTGAAATACCAATTCCTCTAGTTTTAAGCATTATGTGTAACATTTCTTTTGTTGATTCTAAATCTGTAATTGGATTTGCTGTTTCATTGCAAACAGTCTCTAAAAATTTATTCGGATGTATTATTAATTCCACTATTTACGTTTCCCCATCTTCTTCTACGAATGGATTTTTTAAATTTTTATCAGTGAGATGTTCAATAGAACCCCCAGAAAGAGGATAAGGTGGAGCTAAAATATCTTTAAATAAAAATTCTAATATTTTATCGAACATTTCACTTAATCTTACTTTCTTCATTTCTCCTCTCCTGTTAGTTTAGTTAGCTTGCTTCATCAGCTTGATGTAATGTTTTACCTAAAGCAGTGTCTGTTTTTTCATCTTCTCTTATATACTCAAAAGGTCTTTCACCACCGAACATTCTCATTGAAGCATCCCCAGGACTTTGACGGTTATCACATTTAGGACAACCACTTATAAATTGATTCTGGAAAAAATCTCTACTTGTTTTAAACTCTTTTTCTTCTCCAACAAATCCACACTTATTACATTTTATCTTCTTCATTCTCTCTCATCTCCTATTTTCATAATTTAATTATATGTATTCCTTCTGGTGGATTATCATACCTGTGGAGCATCATTACTAATTGGAAAGGTAAATCATTGAATAATTCTACTATATGAGTAAGAGTTTCTTCATCTAAACTACTAAATCCTTCATCTGCTATAACTAAACCACTTTCTCCTCTTTCTAACAATAAAGCTAATTGAAATCCAATAGTAAAAACTAGTCGTTGTCCAGTAGAGAGTTCTTTATATAAATAGTCATAACCATCTTTGTTTAACACTATATCTAAATCACCCTTCTCATCTAATAAAAACGACACTGTAAATCCTATTTTCTTTATCACATTATTAATAATAGGTTCTAATGTTTTTATCCACTCAGTTAAATAATAATTACAAAAACTATCTAATGCTTCTATAGCTGTTTTCATCATTAATATATCTTGAGTATTCCACTTATAATCTTTTTGTTTTAATCTAGTAGATAGTTTTAATTGTAATAAAGTTGTTTTATCTTTTTTTTGTTGTAATCTAAATACTAAAGATTTAAAATGCTCTAATAAATCTTTTTGTCCTGAAGTTTCAGATACAACGTTACTCAATGAATTATTTAATGTAATTATACAATCATTAATTTCTTTCAAAAGTGTTTCTTTACATTGCTTATCCATATTTCTTCTACAAGTAGGACAAGATGAATATTGTATTAATTTATTTTTTTGATTATTATAATTTTCTTTATTATTTTCTATCTTTGATTTTTTACTTACTAACTTTATATATTCATTTTCAATATCTCTCATCTCTTGTCTTAAATTACAAGCTTCCTCCCCTAACTCTAGCAAACTAGTATTTAATGTATTTAATCTACTAGCAGATGGATAATGAGTATAAACAACTGCTTTATCTTTATTATAAATCTCTCTTTCTCTTTTTTGTTCTAATAATTTTTTTCTAGCAATATTAAATTCATCTTGATGTACACTAAATAGAGTTTTTTGTAAAGAAGTTTTCCCCTCTTCAAGCATATTTATACCTTTTTTAACATCTATCAATCTAAATTTTCTAAAATAATCTATATTTTTAAATAATTGATTTAAATAATTTTGAGCTTCTGCATTATTAGCAAAATCTAATTCTTTCCCATCTTCAATTATTTTAATTTTAGTAGGATAACTTCTAGTAATTATTAAATCATCTATGTAACAAGTTACTTCATATTTTGTTTCTCCCTTACTGCATAGGTTAGCCAAAGACTTATCTGAATAACCGTAAAGTGCAAAAAGTATTCCTTCTATCCCAGCAGTAGTTTTACCTACTCCTACTTTACCATCAATAAGGGTAGATTTAGCAAAGCTAAAAGTATGTGTACCTTTAAAAATTTTAAAATTATTATATATTATTTTCTTTAATAACATTGGAACTCTCTGTTTATTACTTTATCAGCTATTATTTTTGCTAATTCCTTATCAGTAAATTCTAAACTTATTTCCTTTAAAAATTTGCTAAACTGTTTTTCATCAATACAATCTATAAGTTTACTTTGCCCTTTTATAACAACCTGTTTTTTATATTGATAACTTATTATTTCTACTTCTACTCCACAAGTATATTTTAATCTTTCCCAGATTTCTTTAAATATTTTCTTTAAAAGCATCTTTTAATATTTCCTTTACATCTTGGTCTTCAATAGTATTTATCCAGTTTTCTACTAATTCTCTAAAGTTCATTGATTTTGTTACTTTATTTTCAGCATTATCAGTAGAAATGTTAAAATCTAATTTTATTTTTAGTTTAGTAAATTTAGTTTTCCATTTTTCAATTAGATTTACTTCTTTCTTAAACTGTTCAAAAGTTTTAAATGTTAATCTTACTTTAGTTCTAGAGTTAATATCTGTTAAATTATCAACTGTAAATACTTCTACCATTGGAATAGGAGACTTTAATTCTATAAATTTAATTTCATCATTATCCATAATTGCTATTCTTTTAGGAGGACAATCTATTTCCCCAAAATTAACATTTCTAATTGACCCAAGATGCCAAGCATTGTCGCTGAGTTCCTGAGAAGCATGCTGATGCCCTAATAATATGTATTTATATTTAACTAAACTGCTTAAATCTTTATCTCTACTCCATTCTCCATAATTTTTTAAAGAGTTATTAGACATAAAATGTCCTACAAATAATCCATCATGTTCAAAACTATCACATATATCTATACTTAGATGTCTTAAATAATCAATAGCACTAGTTTTATCATCTATCTCAGTATGATTACCTTTCAGTATATGTAATTGAGCCCTTTCTCTAAACTTATGCATCCAATAAGTGATACAATCTATCTCTTTAGGTGTAGGCCTCTTTTTATCAAATAAATCTCCACCATTGACATACTCAAATACATTCTTAGGAGTATTATCATATATTTCTTGATAAATATCGTTTAGTTCTTCTAAACAATCTTCTCTTGCGTGGTCATCTGTCCAAATTAATTTACTCATAATTTATTATTTTAGTGGTGACCGACTCTAGGGGTCACTTTATTTTTGTTATTCTACTACTGTGCTTCCTAATCCTTTCAATAAATTGTCAAGATTAAGATGAATCATAAGATAAGCAGATGTTTCACTATTATCTACATCTCTTCTAACATCAATATTTATACTTTCTACAAAATCATTATCAAACTGTACAACTGTAATATCAGCTCCTATACCAATAGGATTGTCTCTACTCTCAATTACTGTAGAGCTTGTTGCAAAAGCAACAGAACTAAACATTAAACCTACTAACAACAATGCTAAAAATTTTTTCATTTATTATTCTCCAGTTTTTTTTTAATTTTAGAGTCGGTCTGTTTTATTCTTCATCTTCTTCAATCGAAAGCAGAATCCCTTGTCTTAAATCAATCAAGTTTTTTTCTAGTTTTTTTAACTTCTCTTTTAACTTGTTAATTCGACTAGTTTCTTTTGTAAGTTGTGTTTCTATATCATGAACTACAAAACCTAAATTAACAATATCATGAATAACAGTATGCAGTTTTTCAGCGTCTATTTTCATTACATATTATTTTTTACATACTGTACTGCTAGCTCAACCAAAAGATTTCCAACACTACCACTTAATGCAATTCCTCTTTTCTTTGCTTCAGCTATAATAGCTTCTAAAGCTTTTTTTCTTTTTACATTACTCTTTAAATCTTCTAAGCTCAAAGATGCGACAGTATCTACTGCAAAATCTTTTAATTCTGCAATAACTTTCTTAGTTACATCATCAATAGCTTCCTCAACAAATGCTTTAAAGATTTTTACTACTCTACTCCACAACTTCTTTAACCATGCTAACATTTTACTCCTCCTTTGGTATGTTGTTATTTTTTAATTGGTTATAGATACATTCTAATATTTTTTTAGTATCGTCTAAATCTAATCCTGTCGTAGTCAATTCTGCTCTAATACTTCCACCTTCTTTACATTTTCCTGTTTTTTCTTTTTTTTCATTGCTCTCTAAAGACTCAATATCTTCTGCAATAGTAAGTATAATATCACTTAATCTGTTATTATATTGTATTAAATTTCTTAAAGTTTTTTCTTTCTTTTCTTCTACCATTTTCTCCTCCTTTTTAATTTAAAAATTGTCTTCATTTACATAAAACTCCAAGACTAAAGTAGAGTTATGAAAGATAAAACATTTTATATTTCTTCCAGGTATATGACTATTACACTCAGAACATTTTTCAATAATATTTACAGGATGTTTAGATACAAAAACTTCTAAATCCTTTTTTCTGAAAAAATTTGCAAATTTTGTATTTAGAGTGGTATCTTTATCTTCCAATTGTAGCGTAGCTAAAGCGGTGATTTTAATATCAACTGTTAATTTTACAATTGAATTTTTAGAAAAACTACATTCAAATCCTAAAAAACTATGTAATTTTTCACCACAATTGGGGCATACTTCTTCATAACAATACGATATCGGGTTAGGGGTAACATCAAAATGAAGCTCATCATTGCCTATTATTTTTTTTAATTTATCTTTTACAATTTCAGATGCACTTTTTAATTTTACATTTGTAGCCATTTTACCTCCTTACCAAGTTAATTCTATTTCTTGTAAATTATGTAATGGTGAACGTTTTGAGATGTTAAATAAATATTGAGTAGCACTAGAGAATTTTCTTAATTTTGTATATGCATAATCATCATTATATATAAAACATCCATTTATTAAAAGAGTGGTATGAGGTGTTACTCTCAATTTAAGTGCGTTATGAAAATGCCCCATAAGTATTACATCATACATCTCTCTACCTGCAAGTAGAGTTACTTGCTGTACTGCTCTTTCTATTGTTGTTAAAGCAGTTCCTCTTATATGATTACCATGAGTTAATAAATATTTATGCCCTCTAATTGTAAAGGGATAATAGTAACTTTTTGGTAGTATAATTTCTACTCTTTTATTATCTCTAAATCTTTCTTTTAATAATAAACCAAGCATATACTCAAAATTACTAGTAGCATCTTCTGATATAGGTTTTGAAGTTGTTCTTCCGTGATTACCATACTCTTTTATCATTACTACTCTTGGAAACATTTCTAATGCATGTTTAATAAAATCACTTTGATAACCTAATGTTTTTATAATCTGTTCGCCTATTCCACAAGTAATATGTGCTTTTTGACCCTCATATATTCTATCATTTGTAACATTGTCACCTGCATCAATAATATAAAGAGTCTCTAGATTGTATGTTGGTCTATATAATTGAGCAAATCTTCTAAGTCCAGAAAGAAAAGCTTTTAACTCTTTTTCTTGTATTTGTTCATTATATGTTATTTCCCCAGTAATAGGGAAACGATTTATAGTGCCTGTATGCATATCTGACCACATCAATGCTAAATCTTCAGTTTGTTTTTCTCTTTTCCAAGTAGTAGTTAATTTTACATTCTGATAAATATCTTGATATGTAGCAATTATCTCTTTGGCACTATCTAAATATTGATTGACTTCAGGTAATATCTCAGCGTGTCTGAATCTATGTTTAGCTTCTACTAATTCTTTCCTAAATTTAATTTTACCTTTAGCTCTTAATTTCTGTCCACATCTTTCAACAGCTCTTAATGTCCTATCAAATATTTCTGCTAGTTCAGGGTCTGTCTTACCTGAATTATATAACTTAATAAACACTTGTTCATTAATAGGTTGGTTCATTATTTCTCCTTTTTGCCATTGCCATTAGTTTTTTTCTCACCATAATAATATCCTAATAAACCAGATACTATACTATTCAAAATAGCAGGTACTGGCTCTTTTATTATTACCAAATAGCAGAAAGTAGAGAAAAACATAAATGTAAATAGTGTTCTAGGCTTACTAAAATTTTCTATTATTTTCATTGAATAAACCCTTCAATTTGCTCTTCACAAGATGTTTGAAAGTTTTTTAACGCCTTAATAGCTTCTTTAACAACCAATATCTCTGCTTGATTTTCAAGTATTTCTTCTGGATTTAAATATCCGCCATCGGTTAAGTCATACCAAAAATCACTTGTACTAATTTCTAACCCTTTTTTGATTTTCATAATTTATCCCATATAAATATGTTGTAATTTTTTGTCTTTTTTGTATTTTTTAATGTATAATGCTTTTTCAGCTCTACCTTTTGCTATCTGTAATCCTCTTTCAGCATTATATTTATCATCATTAGAACATTTAGAGATACCTACCCCTGTTTTACCTTCTGAATCTGTTAATTTAACAATTGTAAACCTACCAAATTTAAATGTGTCATTACTTACTGAAATTGATTCGTGAATATTGGAATTCATTTGAATCCTCCTTTATTATTTTTTCAAAACCTTCTTCTAAAGTAGGTTCTGAATATTGTTTATCAAATTTAATCCAAACCCCTTCCCATAGTTCTCTATTAGGTTGGTCATGTGGATTGTTTAATCTTCTATCTACACAAGTTTTCATATCTAATTTAGACATCACAAGTGCTATTGGTTTGTAATTGAAAGTATTAGCAAGATTGATATATTTCTCTCTCATTTTTTGATTTATACCTACCTCATCTATAATTATATGTCTACCTGATTCCATGAATGTTTTAATTACAACACTCTCTGCTTCCCAGATAAAGGGCTCTACAGTTTCATCCCATCTATACTCACCTCCACCATTCATATATCTTAAACCATCTCTAGAGATACAAAGATAACCATCTTTAATATATTTTTTACAGATAGTACTTTTACCTGTACCTATGTTTCCTACCAATACTATTAATTCTCTTGTTATATTCATTTGATTTAAAATTAATTTATATACTAGTCTATTTGGAATATGAGTTTTGAACCAAATAGAATCATCTTGACCTAGCCCCT
>Ga0222658_1000693_pt1 | contig 17370 bp, 19 predicted proteins | sample AntAcemetagen476_FD_179830 | JGI IMG/M metagenome (GOLD analysis project Ga0222658, IMG submission 179830) | Saline water microbial communities from Ace Lake, Antarctica - #476 | ecosystem: Environmental > Aquatic > Non-marine Saline and Alkaline > Saline | place: Antarctica: Ace Lake... | reverse complement strand
AAAGAATAACAAGGAAATATTAAATTTTAAAATAACTAACTAATCTTACTTCCATTACTTATCTTCTTATCAATTGTCAATAAACTTACCTCTTCATAATTCTCTGTTGAGGCAGCAAGAAGCATTCCCTGACTCTCAACACCACGCATTTTTCTTGGCTCCAAATTAAAAACAATAATTATCTTTTTCCCTTCTAATTCTTCTTTAGAATAATATTTTTTTATTCCAGCACAAATCGTCCTCTTCCCAAGACTACCAATATCAATAGATAATTTCCAGAGTTTATCAGCTCCCTCAATTTCTTCAACTTTTTTAATTTCAGCGACTCTTAAATCAAGCTTACTAAAATCATCATAATTTATTGTTTTTATTCCTTCAGTCATTTTCTTTTCTTTGATTAAATAGAGAAATCTCCATGACAATCCAAACAATGATAATCATCAATCACATTTCCTTTACTTTTACAAAATCCAGTATATACAACCTTAAAAGAACCACAATTTGGATCTGGACATATTACATCACTTTTAACAGGATTTCTAGAACCATACCTTCCCTGAATAATTCTTAAACCATTCAAAACTCTTCCAATCAAAGAGGTATCCGTGGGTGAAATCGAATCAATTGTTGTCAGCATTTTATTTCTCCAATTCTATCTTTTTAAAAAGAATTTCTCCTTTTTTAATGTTTTTGGTACTGAATTGTTTAGTTACTTTCTCTGAAGAAGAAGGAATAAACGGCCAGAGCAATTCTGCAATCTTAAGAATGCTCTCTTTTAATTCATATAAAACTTTTTTATCTCCAGTCTCCCAAGGCTTTTTGTTTTGAACATACTCATTACAAACATCAATAAATTCAAATATCAGGTTAAGTGCCTTATCAAATTCATAATTTTCAATTTTTTTATCAATCTCTTTAACCTTTAATTTTTTAATTAATTTATTCTCACATTTCTCCACCCCATTTCTTTCTATAAGCCCAGCTACTCTTGAAACCAGATTCCCAAATTTATCTGCAAGCTCTCCATTATATCTACTAACAAGCTGATTTTCAGAAAAATCTCCATCCTGCCCAAAAACAAAATTCCTACAAACATAATATCTTATTGAATCCGCACCATACTTGTCAACAAGAGATTTAGGAGAAATTACATTTCCAAGAGATTTTGAAATCTTTTTTCCATTAAATGTCAGAAATCCGTTTATTAAGATTGTTTTTGGAAGTTTTATTCCTGCTGAAAGAAGCATTGCGGGCCAGATTACGCAATGAAACCATCCATTATCAATTCCTAAAAGTTCTACATCTGCAGGCCAAAATTCTTTGAACTTTTTGTCATTAGGCCACCCAATTCCAGTAATATAATTTAAAAGAGCCTCGTACCAAACATAAATTACATAATTATTATCTAAAGGAAATGGAATTCCCCATGACATATTCTCTTTTAATCGAGTTATATTCAAATCCTTCAAACCCTCTTTAACTCTATTAATTATCTCTTTTCTTCTAAATATCGGAAGAATATATTCTTTATTTTTTTCGTAAAATTCTAAAAGTTTCTTCTCATATTTGGAAAGCCTAAAAAAATAGGCTTTTTCTTTAAACTCTTTAAGTTCTTTATTTGGATGATACGGGCATCTACCACCAACACAATCCTTCTCGGTAACATATGCCTCACATCCCTCACAATATAATCCGATATACTCTCCCTTGTAAATATCTCCTTTCTTTTCCATTAATTTGACAAACTCGCTAACCTTTTTTTTATGATCTTCATCAGTTGTTCTAATAAACCTATCATACTGAACATTTAGTAAATCCCAAGATTTCTTAAATTTCGGAGCAATACTATCCACAAATTCCTTAGGAGTTTTACCAGCTTTTTCTGCACTTCTCGCAAGTTTTTGTCCGTGCTCGTCAGTTCCTGTTAAAAAGAAAACTCTCTCTCCTTTAATTTTATGCCATCTAGCTATAACATCCGCTACAATTTTCTGATATGCATGTCCTATATGAGGTTCTGCATTTACATAATCTATCGCGGTTGTTACATAAAATTTTTTCTTCATAATCAATTCAAAAATCAAGAATATAAAAAACTAACTAATTCTCCATCCAACAAATTTATTAACCAAATCTACTAATTATATTAAAAGATGGTGAAGAAAAAAACAACAGATCTTCTCGAAGAACTCAAACACAAAGCAAGAAGATATAGTATCAAAGAAGGGATTTTTTCTTCTGGAAAAGGGGCTTTTGGAGATTACTATCTTTCTCCATTTGCAATTGCAATAAATTCAAGCAATGCCCTCGTTGCTCTTTTAGGTTCTTTCTCAGGTTTATTAGGTCCTCTTAGCCAAATGTTCTCTTCACGCCTTATTGAAAAATATACAAGAAAAAAAATAGTTCTCAAATCAGTTTTATTAGAATCTTTAATGTGGCTTCCAATAATTGCAATAGCTTTTCTTTTCTATAAAGGAATTCTTCTTAATATTCTTCCAATTTTATTTTTAATATTTTTTTCCCTTTATGTAATATTTATGAATATATCCGGACCAGCCTGGTTTTCTTGGATGGGAGATATTGTAACAGAAGATTATAGAGGAAGATGGTTTTCAAAAAGGAACTTAATTTTAGGATTTGTTGCAGTTATTCTAACAATTATTGCCTCGTTCTTCCTTGAATATTTCAAAAGTAAAGGATGGATTATGTTTGGATTTATCATTCTATTTTCTCTTGCATTTATCTTCAGAATGATTGCCTGGAAAATATTCCATAAAAAATATGAGCCAAAAATAAAATTAGAAAAAGGATATTATTTCTCATTTTCAGAATTTTTACTTAATTCTACAAAAACAAATTTTGGTAAATTTACTATATTCAAAGCAATTTTTGGATTTGCAACAGCAATCTCCTCTCCATTACTTGCTATTTATTTATTGAGAGATTTAAAATTTTCTTATATAACTTATATGGCAATTATCCTATCAGGTACTGTTTTCTCTTTATTTGTAATGGAACTCTGGGGAAAATTTGCAGATAGATATGGAAATTACCGAGTTCTCTGTATTAGTTCTATTTTTCTTCCTTTAGTTCCAATTCTATGGATTCTAAATTCCTCTCCAATCTATCTTTTCTTAGTTCCCTCAATAATTGGAGGAATTTTTTGGGCAGGATTTAACCTAGCTTCAGGAAACTTTATTTATGATAACGTAACTCCTCAAAAAAGAGGCATTGTTATTTCTTATTTTAATATGTTAAATGGAATTGGAATCTTTTTAGGAGCTGGTTTAGGAGCACTATTAATACAATTCCTAGACACCTCCTTCATAAAACCTTTATTTTTAATATTCATTATTAGTGGAATAGTTAGAACAATTGTCGTTATCTGGTGGCTTCCGAAAATAAAAGAAATAAGAAAAACCGAGAAATTTGATAGTTCAAAAGCTCTAAAAAATATTATATTTAAAGAAGCTAAACCGACACTCTTAGAAGAAGCTCATGAGATAATGTCTATGAAAAAGTACTTCCATAAAATATAATTACCATTAAATAATCCTACAAAAATTATTTAAACTCAAATTAACAGAAAATTATGTAAATAAATCTTCTTTTTATAAAAATGTTTAATAGAAAAAAATGCAAAAAATGTGGAGATAAAATCTCTGACAAGTATGAATTCTGCCCTAATTGTGGAACCCGAATTGATGAGAATCCAAAAGATTGGGGAATGCTAGGAAAAAACGATATCCCTCAAGAGGAAAATCCATTTCAAAACTCTCTGTTAGGAGGGGCTGGATTTGGAATGTTAAACAAAATGCTAGGAAATGCTATGAAAATGCTTGAAAAAGAAATGCAAAAGGAAGTGAACCAAAATGATGTGAATTCAACTAAACAAAATCCAAAAACAAATTTTGAATTATTCATAAATGGAAAAAGAATTGATCCAAAAAATATCAAAATCTCACAAAAACAAATACCTATTAATGAAAAAAATTCTATAAATCAACAGATAAATGAAAATAAAACTCCAGAAATAGAATTAAAGAGATTTGATAAAGACCAACAAAAAAAGTTTTCTAAACTCTCTCAAGAAGAACCTCAAACAAATATAAGAAGACTTTCAAATAAAATTATCTACGAGTTAAAAGTTCCGGGAGTTAAATCTATAGAAGATGTTTCAATAGCAAAATTGGAAAATAGTATAGAAATAAAAGCCATCACAAAAGAGAAAGCTTATTTTAAGTTAATTCAAATAAAACTTCCAATACTTAAATACGAACTTAAAGAAAACAATCTGGTTCTTGAATTAGCAGAAAAATAAAATGATCCTGCACGGATTTGAACCGTGGACCTCTGCCTATCTAATTGCCAAAACCTTTTAACAGGAAATCGGCCATTATCAGAGCAGCGCTCTAACCAGACTGAGCTACAAGATCTTATTTTAATCAAATATACCCCATTTATAAAATTATTGAAATGGCAAAATTTAGAATTAACACGAATTACTTTAATAAAAACATTCTAAATATTCGATAGCTCTTTATTTAAGAATCATTACTTTTTACTGCTTTTCAATTTTCTAATTTTATACTTTAACTCTAACACTTTTTTTTCTTTTCTAATCTTAATTCGTATCTTTTCATTAGAATCTAATACTTTTCTTTTCTCTTTTTATATAAGTTATATCAAGTTTAAAAATTTAATTATGAATTAATTTTTTCAAGCACCTTTTTATCAATAATAAAAATCTGCCCCAAACCTTTTACATTTTCATAACCAATAACAATTCCTTTTGCCCTTATTTTTCTTCTATGTTTTTTATGGACTTTAATTTTCAAGCTGTCAATCCTATTTTCCTTTAGGATAATATCCTCGATTTTCCCTAGATAATCTCCCTCATCGGTATATAATTTTCTTTTTATCAAACCCTTAACGCTGTTTTCAGAATATTTTATTTTTATTGTTTCAATAAATTCCTTAATCTTCTTTCTGTAAATAAAGATAAATGTTCCAATTAAGAGAATAATAAACATAATTCCAATAATTCCGAGATTATTACTTAAATTCCCTTCCGAATTAATTGCAAATCCAATTATACTCTTTCCAAAAATAAAGAAGCTAATTAGAATAAAAAAACCTAAGATAATTATTAGATAATTCCTTGCTTTTATTTTTTTCAGATTTTCTTTTATTCTACCTTTATATGAATTAGGTTTCCTTAACTTGGAAAGATTCTTCCTAAATCTTTTGATTAAGAAAATAATTATAATACTCATAAAAATTAAAAATATAATACCAATAATAATTGGAAGATAATTCCTGCCAACTTCAATCTTTCCAGTTTCCTTTACCGTAAACGTCTGTTCAGCATTTGCTTTCTGCATATTTCCATAAACGATATCTATTCTTAAGGTATACTCTCCAGGAGAGAGTTTTAGTTCGTCAAAAGTTTTTCTATAATCAATACCAGTTTCAATTGCCCGAGTTTCTATCTGGCTGAAAATCTCATTTTCATTTTTATCAATTATTGAATATTTTATTTGCACATCAATTTTTTCAATACTTTTTGTCTGAATCAAATTAACATTAAATGCTAAACTTTCATTTGTAGTCAATTCTAATTGTCCAAGTTTTAGTTTTACATCAAAAAGGGCTTCAGAACAATTTCTTTCTTCTATTGGTTTTCCTTCTTCTCCAGTGCATGTTCCTATATTTTTGCAGGTTCTTGTTTGCTTACCATCAGGAGAACAAATACTCCAAGAACCACAATCCCAAATATATTTACAGCTTGTTCCACCCCCTGTTGAAGAAGATGTTATTGGAGAAGTTATCTCAAAACTATCTAAAACACTTGTAAGCGAATTCGTAGAACTATTTGCATAAAATGTAATGCTATAGATTCCAACTAAATCAGCAGTATAATAAGAATAAACATTATTTGTGAGGTTTATTGTTTCTTCCATTGAGTTTGGAAGAGTCATTTTTAACCAGATTGATTGCGCATTTATTGCTGAAACCTTAAAACTTATAATAGAACCTGTAACAGCAGAAGTTGGATAGATTGAATATGAACTAATTTGAACTGTTTTATATGGAATAGTTCCACTAAAAAATCCAACATTTGTAGAATAAGAATCTGCCTCTGCATTTCTTGTTGTTCCTTGTACTTCAGATAAGACCGTAGAATCATAACTTATTGAAGAGGGATTTGCTGTTACCAATTTATTTCCAAACATACTTATAGAATAACTTGAGGAATTTGCTGTTAATGCAAAAATATTTTGAATAAACAAAATTATAATAAACAAAATTAAACTAATCAAGACCAATTTTTTTTTTATTATCATCTTATGCTTCCTTCAGAATTAATTACTATTTCACATCCATTATCTTTAAAAACTTCCCAATGTGGTTCAGTAAAAGTCATATTTACATTAAAAGTTAATGTTCCTGAACCAGCAATAGAAATATTATTGGAAACCGTGAAATCTTCCATCCAAGTGCAATTATCAAAGCAAACAATTTCCCATTTTCCAGAATTTGGAGCGGTGCAAGTATCTTCAGCTATTCTTATTTCTCTAAACCAATCTTTATTCATAATACCACCAACCACTTACAGCAGAGTTTTCTTCAATCTTTCCATACTTGTTAAAACATCCCATATCTGAATATCCATCATGAGTATAACCATCACTTGTTCCAGAATCTATACAAGGACTTCTATAAGTAGATTTTATAGTTATTGGTTCTTTATCTAATTCATACTTCCCTTTATAAACATCTACAAATAGTGGGTCATCAGATATATTCCCTATTAATGTTGCTGTTGTTCTCCAATCTGAACTTAATGAGTTATTATGGAAATTGTTAAAACTTATTAGTAAATTATGGTCATAATATTTTTGTTCTACTGGAAATTCAACACCAATATTTTTATGGTTTACTATAATGCTATTAATCAATGTGTTAGTAGTACAAAGAATATCTCCTAAATTTTCATAATCAACTCCACAATTTGTTTCTCCAAAGATACTTGTTCCATCCATAGTACAATGATTAACTAAAGTATTTTTACTTCCCTTAAAATAAGCATTGTTTTCTCCATTACCAACAGATAAGATATATTCCATAGTAATTTCATTACAATTTCTAAAGAATGCTCCAGACCAAGCATTAGTTAATGTCATATTTCTTAATGTTACTGATGTTGCTTCTTCTCCATAGAAAACTGCAGAAGTAAATATATTTCTATTATATCCTTTAACAATAGTATTTTCAATACCACTTCCTTCAATAGTCATTGGTGTGTTTGGTTTTATTGTTACTTCTTCATTGAATGTTCCTTCTCCTATTAAAATTCTATCTCCTTTTTCAGCTACATTTACTGCTTCTTGTATTGTTTGATAATCTCCAGTTTTTCCAACACTTATATCTTTAGCCAGACTGAAAGGTGCTATCATCATTAAGAGTGCTACCAAAGTTCTTTTCATTTTATAACCTCCGTTGTATTTAATTTTTGAGTTTCATTAGTTGGTTCTATTTCTGGTTCTTGCACTATTTCTATTCTTTCTTCTATTTCGTTTATTTCATAACTTGCCTCACTAAAGTCTACTTTTCTTCCAATTAAATCAGAAGTTTCCTTTTCTAATACCGTAGATGAAATCCTTTCTTGTTCTATTTTTTTCTTTAAATAATAAAATATTTCTGTTTCGTTATTCATATTTCCAGGAACTTTTATATTTCCTGTAACTTCTATTCCATTTAAAACAAATTGAACATCATAGAAATAATTATGGACTTCTCCCCTTAATCTCTTTATTGGGTGATAAATTGAATATTTTTCTTTTTCTATATCAATTATTTTAAATTCTTGTTCTTTTAAGTTTTCAATTACTAATGGTTGTTTTATATCCTCAAAAATTGTACAAGTAGAACCACTAGATAGAACTCCAGAACCATCAATACAAACATAATCAGAAGCATCTCCTGCCGCTATATCTACTATTCCTACTTTCCCACTTGCAAAATAACCTGCATAATTTAATGGCCCACCAGTAGCAGAAGCATAAATTCCATAATTTGCTGAAGAAGATGTGTCTGTTAAAGAACTATAAAATCCATAATTACTTGCAGCACCACTAGCCTTTCCAACTATACCATAAGCAGTTCCAGAAGCACCACTATTTATTCCATTTCCAATTATTCCAGTAGCACCATAAATATTATCTGTTTGTGCTATTGCATTTAATCCATTTATATAAGCACCAGTTGTATTTGCTATAACTGTTAATTTATCGGTTGGAGAAGCAGTCCCAATACCAACACCTCCAGAACTACCTGGACTTAAAATAACATCACCTGAAGCATAAACATTTCCTTCAAAATACCCAGCATAATTTGTATTTCCACCACTTGCTGTTCCATAAATTCCATAAGCAATACTAGTTCCATTAGTACTTACTATTTTACCTTCACCATAAACTCCATAAGCACTATAAATTGCATTTGTTTCAGCATAACCTTTTATTCCATAAACAGGATACCCGGGGTTTGTAGAATTAACATCTAATTTATAAGTTGGATTAGTAACTCCAATTCCAATATTATATCCTAAACTCTGAGGAAAAATATCTGTTCCAGAAACATTCCAATATTGTTCACTTCCATTTATTTTAGAATAAACTAAATCTAGGTTTGATTGATTGAAGTTATATTTTAAATCTGATTGATTAAACAGCCATTGATTAGTTGCTGAAGCATAAACTAAATCTAAATCACTTTGATTAAAGTTATATTGTAAGTCAGATTGGTTAAAGTTGAATTCTAAATCACTTTGATTAAAATTAAATTCATGAGTTATATTGGATTGATTAAAGTTATATTGTAAATCTGATTGATTGAATAAGTAAGTTTGAATTGTTGAATTATAATCTGTTACATTTAACCAAAATGCTTCTTGAAAGTTAGTTGAATTAAAATCTCCTCCTCGAATAGGAAGATTTTCTGTTTGATTAAAATTATATTGTAAATCTGACTGATTGAACCACCATTGTCCAAAAGTATCATAATCGGATTGATTGTAACCCCAAGCAATTCCTGAATACAATGTATCAGTTAGAGTTTGATTAAAGCTAGAATTTCCTCCAGAGATTCCATCAATCCTTGAAGACAAACTCGCGTTAATATTATCTGCATATGTTATTACTGGAGTTGATTGATTGTAACCCCAAGCAATTCCTGAATAAAGAGTATCTGCATAAGATTCATTCCAAGAAGTATTATCTCCACTTCCTGCTGGTAGATTTGTCAATAACGAGCCATCCCCAATAAAATAAGAAGCAGTTATATTTCCGGTAATATTTATATCTCCCTCTCCCTCAAGAGTTCCATTAAAATCGATATCTTGCACAAATAATTTAGTTATTCGTGAAGTTAAATCTCCAAGCCATCCAAAAAATCCGGTCTGGGAAGTAGTTATATTTCCTGTAAATATTTCTGACTGGTTTTTTAAAGCATAATCTGTTAAATTAGTAGTTGATGAACTATCATCAGTTTCACATTCAACACTACCATTTTCATAGATTAATCTTATAGAGCTTCCTTCAGAACAGGAATTTATCAAAGAAAAATTAATAAAAGAAAAATTATTTATTAAACCAAGTGGAGATTGAAATTCTAATCTTTCATTCCCATCAAAATCAAGATCTTCACTATTAATTTGATAATCTTTCCAATAACTTTTTCCATATTCTAAATTTGGATTTATCATGACATTCCAGGAACCATTTGCTATACCCTCACTAAAATTTTGTTCAAAAATTAAATTCCCCCCAGTTGAATCATCATATATACTAATTGTTAAATTAGCCAATGCAGTTAAGTTTCCTGTTGCAACTTCTTTTACATCTGTTCCCTGATCTGAAATTAAAACAGCCGAAACTACTTGGAAAAAAAACAGACTTATAAGAATCAAAACAAGGAATTTATTTTTCATTTTTCTCTCCTTCCTTTTTTAAAAGTTCAATTAGTGCCTTATTCAAGGATATAGCACGCGGAATTTTCTCTTTCCAATTTTCCCAAATTTCTTCGGGTATTTCTAATAAAAATTTCTTGAGTTTCTCTTCTTTTTTCACCACTTTACTTAGTAATAGTTATCTTTTATTATTATAACTAACAATCACTTAGTATTTAAAACTTTATATAAATTAAATTTATTAGAATCTTTTCTAATTCATTATATAATGACCTTTAGTTCTCTCTGACCTATAGTTCTTGAAATGGCAACTTTTAAAAACCAATTTTCTCAATGAATATAATGGTAAAAGGACTTTATTATTATATCAAACAAGCTTGGAAAAAACCAGACTCAAAAGTTCTAAGAGAGCGAATGATTGAATGGAGAAAATCAGAGGCTGTTACTAAAGTAGATAAGCCCCTTAGATTAGACAGAGCAAGAGAGCTTGGATATAAAGACAAAAAAGGATTTGTAATTGCAAGAGTAAGATTGAAAAGGGGAGGGCACAAAAAGAAACGTCCAAATGCGGGAAGAAGAACTAAAAGAATGACTATAAAGAAGAATCTTAAGATGTCTTACAAATGGATTGCTGAACAAAGAGCTCAAAACAAATTTAGAAATCTAGAAGTATTAAATTCTTATGAAATAAGTAAAGATGGAATCTATTACTTTTTTGAAGTAATTCTTTTAGATCCAAGTAAACCAGAAATTAAAACAGACAAACAAGTTTCATTCATCACAAAACCAGGAAATAAAAAAAGAGTTTTAAGAGGATTAACAAGTGCAGGAAAGAAATCTAGAGGACTTAGAAACAAGCATCCTACAAGCAAAGTTAGACCTAGTGTAAGAGCCGGAAAGAGAAGAGGAAAATAATCCTAAAATATTTAAACCCTAAGTATTACATCTTAATATGAAATTAAAAGGAAGTGAAACCGAAAAAAATCTATTGAAGTCTTTTGCTGGAGAGAGCCAGGCAAGAAATCGTTATACTTATTTTGCAAGCGTAGCCAGAAAAGAAGGATTTAGACAAATAGAAGAAATCTTTCAAGAAACAGCAGATAATGAAAAAGAACATGCAGAAATTTTCTTTAAATATTTAGAACCAGTTAATGAAAAAGTAGAGATAACTGCAAAATATCCTGCAGGAAAGATAGGAACAACAGAGGAAAATCTTTTAGCGGCTGCAGAAGGAGAAAAAGAAGAGTGGGGAACACTCTACCCAGAATTTGAAAAAATTGCAGAAAAAGAAGGATTTAAAGAAATAGCCACTTCTTTCAAAGAAATTGCAGAAGTTGAAGAACAGCACGAAAAAAGATATAGAAAATTATTAGAGAACGTAAAAAACAAATCAGTTTTCAAAAAACCAAAAACAGTAAAATGGAAATGTAGAAATTGTGGTTACATTCATGAAGGACCAGAAGCCCCAGCAGTTTGCCCGGCATGTAAACACAAACAAGAATACTACGAAGTTCTAGCAGAAAATTATTAATTTGAAATCTTTAAAAACACTCTATTCTTAATTCTCTTATGGTGATGAATATTTTTGAAACAATTGGGATACTCGGTTTACTACTAATTATCTTCGGAAATCTAAAAACATCTGATAAAATAAAAAATAGAAAGAAATATGTTTACCCCTCATTTATTCTTGGAGGAATTTTATTAACAGTCTATAGCATTTATCTAAAAAATGTTATTTTTATTGTTCTACAAACAGTTTTTGTGTTAGTCTCAGTTTATAATTTAAATAAAATAAGAAACAAGAAATAAAATGCGTTATCAAAGCCTTGCAGAACTTTATGAGAATTTAAATTCTACAACAAAACGTTTAGAAAAAATAGATATTCTATCAAAATTTTTAAGAATTCTTCATGAAGATGATCGAGAAGTCCTCTATCTTTTAATGGGAGACATCTACCCAGAATACGATGAAAGAAAAATAGGAATCTCTAATCAACTAGCAATAAAAGCAATCTCAAAAGCAACTGGAACCGAATCAAAAGAAGTCACAAAACTCTGGAAAAAACATGGAGACTTAGGACTTGTCTCAGAACTACTAACAAAAAAGAAAAAACAAACAACTCTAGCAAGCCATATTTTAACAATAAAAAAAGTTTTAGATAATTTAAGAAAACTTCCAGAACTTGAAGGAAAAGGAACTGTAAATAAAAAAATAGGCTTAATTACCGAGCTTTTAACATCATCAACTCCTATTGAATCTTTATATTTAGTTAGAACTTTAATTGGAGATTTAAGAATTGGAATGCAAGAATCAACAATCAGAGAATCTCTAACTAAAGCATTTTTCAAAGAATCAGAAAAATCTCAATCAAGTGAAGCAGTTCAAGATGCAATTGATAATTCAAATGATTTGGCGGTAGTTTTTGATATTGCAAAAAAAGGAAAAATAAAAGATTTAGAAAAAGTAACTTTGCAAGTTGGAAAACCTATAAAAGCAATGCTTGCACAAAAAACAGAGAGTATCGAAACCGGATTCAAAGCATTAGGAAAACCCTGTGCAGTAGAATACAAATATGATGGATTTAGAATAATCATTCACAAAAAGAATGAAAATGAGATAATTCTATTCACACGAAGATTAGAAAATGTAACCAATCAATTTCCAGAGGTTGTAGATTATGTCAAAAAATATGCTAAAGGAAAATCTTTTATTTTGGATTGTGAGGCAGTAGGATTTGATTCAAAAACAAAAGAGTATCAATCTTTTCAACACATCTCTCAAAGAATTAGAAGAAAATACAATATAAAAGAAATGCAAAAAAAACTTCCGGTTGAAGTAAATATATTTGATATTTTATATTACAATGGAGAGTCTCAGATAAAAGAACCCTTTGAAAAACGTTCTAAACTAATTAGAAAAATAATCAAAAACCACCCCTACAAATTAATAACCTCTAAACAAATTATTACTGGAGATGAAAAAAAGGCAAAAGAATTTTATAAAAAAGCCTTAAAAGATAATCAAGAGGGAATAATGATGAAAAATCTTCACGCAGAATACAAACCCGGAAGACGTGTAGGTCATATGTTAAAAATAAAACCAGATGAAAAAGATCTTGATTTAGTAATTACCGGAGCCGAATACGGAACCGGAAAACGCTCGGGTTGGATGTCAAGTTTTATAGTTTCATGCAAAGGAAAAAAGAAAGAAGAATATCTTGAAATAGGAAAAGTCGGAACAGGAATTAAAGAAAAATCAGAATTAGGAATCTCATTTGATGAACTTACGAAAAAATTAACCCCTTTAATTAAAAAGGAAAAAGGAAAAACCGTTTCAATAAAACCCAAAATAATTGTTGCAGTAACATACCAAGAAATTCAGCGCTCTCCAAATTATAATTCTGGATGGGCATTAAGATTCCCAAGATTTACTGCATTAAGAGAAGACAAACCTCTCAATGAAATAGCAGACTTAAAAGAAATTGAAAAAGATTTCTCAAATCAAAAAAGAAATTACCAATACGGATAAAAAAGTAGATTCAGAAAGTAGTTAAAAAATGTACAAACTTTTGACAGCAAATTCAAAAACAGAAAAACTCTTAAGAAAATATATTAATTCTCAAAAAGATATTAAAAATAAATTAGATAAACTAAAAGAAAATCCTTACAAATCAATTGGTGCACATCCTCTTCATGGAAAATTAAAAGGAAAATTTGCGTGTTGGTTCGGTTCAAATATTCGAGCAATTTATATAATAAACGAAAAAACTAAATCAATAATTATTCAAGCAGTGGGCACACACAAAATTTATTAATATTTAAATTCTTTAATTTTTCTTTTTTTAATATTTTTTTCACTTGCAAGAATCTGCGACATAAGTTCTTTATTCATAATAATTTCTTTTTCTTCTATCATTCTTATTTTATCCCGAAGAGCCTCACGAATAAACTCCGCCTTTGTCATATAATTATGTTTCTTCATAACTTTATTTATTGCTAACAAAAAATTATGCTCCAGTTTTAAACTTACATTCTCCATAGTATTAAGTAGTAGTAAGTAGTATTTAAAGTTTTCTGTAAAAAAATTGAAAATAGTTTAAAAGAAATAGAAATCATGATTAAAAAAGTAAAAATTCAGAAAGTAGTTAAAAAATTAGCAACAGATATTAAGTTAACAAATCCCAATAAGTGGTTGGACTTGATTAATCTGAGTTGTTTAAAGAACCCCAAATAAATTAAGCAGTATTCCTAATAGTAATAGATAAGTAAATATTAATCCATAAACATAAATAAATTTTTGATAAGTTAAATTCAACAAACCTTTTTTCTTTTCTTTATTATCTGTAGTATCCTTCCCATAACTTGCTAACCCAATAGCAACTAACCAAGCCCAAACCATTCCGAATAAAATAAACATAACCCAAGATAAAGGATATTGAATTTTTTTGTAAGTTGTATTCAAATGAATGTCCTTCATAAAAATATTAATCAAAATACCTTTTTAATTCTTTTTAAAAATTAAGACCACTTAATGCACCAGTGTCATAGCGTCGAAGCCTTTATAAACCTCTTTCGATAATTATTTAGTATTAAATAATGACGAAGATTGTTAAATTTAATAAAACAATGGTAAAAAAATCTGGATCAACATATAAAATACAAAATATCGTTGCTACTGCATCTTTAGGGAAACCAGTTCCTCTAACAAAATTAGCAAGAACCCAACCAAACACTGAATATAATCCTGAAACATTCCCGGGTTTAGTTCTTAGAGTAAAAGAGCCAAAATCAGCAGTTCTTGTTTTCAGTTCAGGAAATCTTGTTTGTACCGGAACAAAATCTACAACTCAAGTAAGACAAGTAATTGATGCAGTAATAAAACAACTTAAAAAAATAAATGTTAACATCACTGGACAACCCAAAATAACCGTTCAAAATATCGTTGCTTCTGGAACTATTGAACTAAAACTTAATCTTAATTTTCTTGCTTTAGAAATGGAAAACACAGAATACGAACCAGAACAATTCCCTGGTTTAGTTTACAAGCTAATAGAACCAAACGCAACATTCCTATTATTTTCAAACGGAAAACTTGTTTGTACCGGAACAAAAAACAAGAAACAACTTGAAGACTCAATGAAGCAACTTCTTAAGAATGTAAAGGAAGCTCTTAAGAATTATAAGTAATATTCCACCACTTCCAAATAACAGTTTCTATCCAAAACTACCATTAAAGAACCATAAATCTATTTAAAGAACTTCTATTTTTATTCCATAGGTGAAAAAAGATGGAAGAAGAATTTGGAATAGATGAAATGGAGAAGGCTATGAGGGATTCTCCAGAAAAAGGAAATGGAAACTCTCAAGAAGAAGATGATAAAAAAAATAGTTCAAGAAATGAAGAACTTCTAATTGAAGCAAAAAACTTCTTTGATGCCCATAAAAAAGAGCTTGGAGACTCCTTAAGAAAAGCGGGTTCAGTAATTTATCTTGATTTTATGAAATTAACCGAATTCTCAAACAAACTCTCTGATGAAATCTTAGCAAATCCGGAAGAAACCCTAAGAATTATAGAAATGGCTATAGAAGAATCCGGTTTAGTTTCAAATGTAAGAGTTCGTTTATTTAATCTTTCAGAAAGTCAATCCCTAAAAGTTAGAAACATAAGAAGTAAACACCTAAACGAACTAATAGTTATAGAAGGAATTATTCGTCAGGCTTCAGATGTAAGACCCCAGGTTGTTAATGCTAAATTTGAATGCCCCTCTTGTGGAACTGTTATCTCTGTCTTGCAAATAGAAAAAAAGTTCAGAGAACCAAGCCGTTGTTCTTGTGGAAGAAGAGGGGGTTTTAGATTGATTAGTAAAGAAATGGTTGATACTCAAAGATTAATTATTGAAGAATCTCCCGAATCACTTTCGGGAGGAGAACAGCCAAAAAGAATAGATGTTTTTGTAAAAGAGGATTTAGTAGAACCCCATATGGAAGAAAAAACAACTCCAGGAAGTAGAGTAAAAGTTATTGGAATTTTAAAAGAAGTCCCAGTTCCATTATCTACTGGAGGCTTATCTACACGTTTCCAGCTAGCAATAGAATCAAATAATTTAATTCCTTTAGAAGAAACATTTGAAGAATTAGATATTGGAGAGGAAGATGAAAGACAGATTTTAGAACTAAGCCAAGATCCAGATGTTTTTAATAAACTAGCAAAAAGTATAGCTCCAAGTGTTTGGGGTTATGAAGAAATAAAAAAATCTTTAGTATTACAACTTTTTGGAGGTGTAAAAAAAATAAATCCAAATGGTTCAAGAAATAGGGGAGATATTCATATTCTTTTAGTTGGAGATCCAGGAGTTGCAAAAAGTATTGGAAAAAATGAAAAAATAATGTATATTTCTGATAAAGATAGAGGATATAATACTATTGAAGATATTTATAACAAATTTAAAAGGTTTCCAAAAAATCTAAAAGTATTGACTATTGACATGAAAAATCATGAACCCAAATGGGAAAATGTTAGTGAAATAATAAAACATCTACCAGAAAAAGAGTTAATTCGTATTAAAACAGAACATGGAAAAGAAATAACTGCAACAAAAGACCATTCTTTTATTACCCTTTCAAAAGATGGAGAAATAATGCCTATAAAAGGAGAAGACTTAACAGAAAATATCTATGTTCCAATACCAATTAATTATCATAAAAAAGAACTCGCATATTTTTTACCTGGAGATTTTAATAAAAAAAACACAAATTCAAAAATTCTGCCAAATAGAATAAAATTAGATAAAGATTTTGGTTTTTTCATAGGAATTTTTTTAGCCGAAGGATATATAAAAAATGGAAAAACTATAGAAATATCCAACAAAAATAAGAATATTCAAAAAAAAGTAATAGACTTTTCAAAAAAGATAGGGTTAAATTATAATGTTAATAATAATAACGTATCTTTATTCTCAAAAAATCTTTCAGATATTCTAAAATTTAACTGCTATAATTCTGATGATTTAAAAATAATAAAAAGAGGGGTAAAGGGAAATTTTTCAAGAATAAAAAAAATACCAACTTTTTCATATTTTTCCCCAGAAGAATTCATATATGGATTATTATCAGGACTATTTTCCGGAGATGGAAGATTAATAAAAGATAAAAAAATGCTAAAAGGATTTGAACTAATTACAGTTTCAAAACAACTAGCAGAAGAAGTTTCAGATTTATTATTCTCAATTGGAATAATAAACAAGACAAAAAAAAGAGAATACTCTTATAAGAATAATAAGACCAAATATTATTCCATATCAGTTCCCACATATATGATTAAAAAATTCACAAAAAACATAGAATTTTTAGGGAGAGAAATAAAATACAATAAAAATCAACCAATTTATAGTTATAAT
>Ga0222658_1000691_pt1 | contig 17392 bp, 41 predicted proteins | sample AntAcemetagen476_FD_179830 | JGI IMG/M metagenome (GOLD analysis project Ga0222658, IMG submission 179830) | Saline water microbial communities from Ace Lake, Antarctica - #476 | ecosystem: Environmental > Aquatic > Non-marine Saline and Alkaline > Saline | place: Antarctica: Ace Lake... | reverse complement strand
CAGCTAATAGTCAAATCGGAGTATGGACAGGAGATGGAACAATAGAGGGTGATGCTTCACTTACTTATGACCAATCTAATCTTCTTTTTACAGGTGATTTAGGTTCTACTGGAACTCGTATCACTAAAGGTTGGCTCGATGACCTTACCGTTACAAATGCAATTTCAGGCGACATAACAGGTAACGCCGCTACAGTTACTGACGGAGTATATACAACTTCAATAGATACTCTAGCGAAGTTAAACGTCTTAATGGGTGATACTATAGCTTCTACTACTTGGGTTGGTGCTTCTAGTATATTAACAGTTGGTATATTAGATGCAGGTTCTATAACATCTAACTTTGGTAATATAGACATTGGTTCTTCAAATTTTGACGCAGATGGAACTATAACATCAACAGGTGTTATAGACTTTGGTGGAGCGACTTCGTTAGAACTTCCACAAGACGGCACAGTTGATGCTACTGGTGAGATACAATTAAATACAGCTACAAGTTCTTTAGAGATTTATGATGGTTCTAAGGTGGCAGTTATTCCTTCCGACCAAACAGTTGGTTTTTCCATCGCATCAACTACTTTCCGTAACTTTTCAGTGATACCTATAAAGTCTTTTAAAGAGAATCTAACAATTACAAATATTCAATGTTTTGTAGTTACTGCAACCGACCAAGACATTTTCATATCAGACGGAACTAACGATACAGAAACTATTGCTTGTACTGTAGCTGGAGCAGAAGATGATGGTTCTATTGCTAACGGAACATTTAACGCTCGTGAGCAGATGTTTGTAGAGATGGGAACTGCGGCGGGCGACCCAGATTGGCTTCATGTTGAAATAACTTATTCGATAGACAATTAATATGAAAAAAATACTTTTATTATTATTATTAATTATTCCTTTATATGGTTGTTCTAATGATTTAGGTAAGCAACACTTTAAAGCTCCTAAAGAAAAGATAATTGAGCATCGGTTAATTACTATTTATGTGCAGTCAGAAACGCTTGGGGCAAAGGCAACATCGACGCCCTTAATAGCTAAGCAAATTGTAAGTTATGATTATGTTTCAGACATTAAAGTTGATGAAGAGTTTATCTTTAGAAATTCAAAGTATTCAAATGAGAGAGTTTATAGCGATGATACAAAAGATTATTTTGCAGGCGACCAAGTTTATTTAGAGAACGGAGACGTATTTAAGATTATTTCTGGGGCAACCACTACTATAGAATTGTTTGATGAATATACTAAGATTACTTGGTTTGACAGGCTGTTTAAAAAAGCAATAGCCTCAGACGATTATACAAGCACTATATCTACCTCGAAAGGAATATATGTAGCTAGTACAAGTTGGGATACTGCTCACGATGCGACAACTGGTAATCTAGTGGTACAAGCAGTAAATGGGAAAGGAACCTTTGTCGGAACACAGAAAAGTGGAGCTACTTTTTATGTAATGCGATATGATTGGGCATTTGACACATCAGGAATACCAGATGGCGACCCTATATCAGCAGTAGAAGTTTGGATGAATGGAAACGCAGACTCAGGCGACTCAGATAGTTCAGTATGTATCTTACTAAACAATACAGATAACGGAAATTTAAACCACCCTTTACAGTCAGAGGATATGAATGACTTTGGAAGCACCAGCATCGGTTCAGAAACTTATGACGTATTAAAAGCAGATGCTGAACACGCAATCACAATCACAAACTTTGATTTTATAAACGATACAGGAAACAGTTATCTAGGAACTAGGAATAGTAACGATATAGCAGATACACCAGTAACAGGTTTTGCAAGAATTTATTTAGATTTAGGTTCAAGCGGTTCTGACCCATTTTTAAGAATTACTATTGCAGTTCCAGTAACAGAACCAGTTTATCCATCAGCAGGAATAATAATGATTGAATAATTAACTTTAAACTATGAATGACAAACCAGTATCTCAACTTACCTTTTGGAAGATTGTAGGTTTATCAGCACTTTTTTACGGAGGATTATTCTCTTTTATAATGAGAGTAGACGGAAAACTAAATGCTTATAAAGATGACATTTTTCAGAACGTAGCTGATTTAAACACAAAGATTACAACTGTAGAAACAGATGTTAAATGGATTAAGAATCTGTTTGAAAAAGAAGTAGAAAAAATTAACTTAGTACAATGAAACTTAATTTAAAAATGAAAAAACAAGCGTCTAAGAGAGTCAGGACTTTTAAACAACGTATTCAAAACGCTCATAAAGTAAGACGTTCTCGTATAGCTTAATATTAACTTTATATATGAAATTTAGTTCTACACAATTAGCAAATATTGGTATGTTCGCTGGTTTAATCGTAGCCGTTAGCAGTCATTTTGGATTCGTATTAGAACAAGAAGAAACAATGTTTATTATTGGTGCTGTATTTGCAACAGTATCAGGAGTTTATAATTGGTATCAGCGTTGGAATAAGGGAGATTTAACCTTAGGTGGATTTAGAAAATGAGCTTATCAATACTCAGTTTTATATGTGGATTTGCAGGTGGATTTTTAGGTTGTTTGACAGCAATTTTGTATATGTATTCTATTTCACTTTAATCCTCGTCTTAATAACGACTTATATACTTGGTCATCTTACAGGTGATTATTTAATCTATATATATGAAAGATTTAATTTATTTCTGGCGTAACAAACTTTTATTCTTAATAGGGATAAGAGGTTTACGCCAATACAATTTTACAGAGGAGGACTATCAACACATACCTGACGAAATGGGTCAGTTAGGAGCGGTCAAGAAAGTCTTGTTCCCGAACAGAGATTGTAAGGCGTATCGTTCAGACCCCGAAAAACAAAACAGAGGTACGGAAACAATGGCTTGCGTCAGTTTTTCAAACATGAAGTGTCATCAACAGATTGTTAATCGCATGTTAGCGATGGTTAATAATGACGAAGCAGACGAAGACATTCAAGAGATAGTCAAGATATTTAAACATTTTCGTTTAATAGAGAATGGAAAGGCTAACTTCTCAGACCGATATTTAGCTAAGATGTCAAACACTTCGTGGTCAGGGAACAATTTTAAAAGAGTAGCCCAAGCAGTACGGACTTACGGTCTTATTCCAGAGGCAGACTATCCTTATATAAATGGTTGGTCTTCTTACTATCAAACCGTCCCTGCGAATCTTATAGAGCAAGGTAAAAAGATACTTGAGTTTATAGAATTTAACTACGAATATGTACGTCAATCTAATTATAATGATGCTAAATCTTATTCGCCTGTTCAAACCTCGGTAGCCTCATTTGGGAGAACAGTAAACGGAATATACCCTGCTTCTAGTGGGCGTAAAATCCACGCTATTGAGAACGATTACTATGTAGACGGAGAGTATGACGGATTATACGATAGCTATTCCCCTTACGATAAAAAGGTAGCATGGAATTATCCTCTCGGTACTGGAGTTGTTTTCTCTCTAAGGCTCTTAAAACCTTTAACCTTATTTGATAAAAAAAAAATAGCTGAACTCATAAATCAAGGACACGAGTATATCCTTTTAGTAGAGAACTGCGGTGATTATAAACGTGGATTATATAAATTGAATCCTAACGGTATGGTTAAAATTGAAGCCTCTCAGGTAGACGAAAAAGAACGTAACGATGCCTTTATAATGAAAAAAACAGAGGATGGCAAACTCCAACCTCGTAATGCTATTGATTTTAAGAAGTTATTAATTTAAAAATCATTGTCATAATGGCACTGAATAGCAACTATTACTCTTAAGTCTGTTTCCATATTCTCTCTATCATATTTTTGGGGTTAAACTTCTCCTACTTCTCTTTTAAAATCTTTATCTATATCTCTAAAAGTTTTCTCTATTGGCAATGGTGTTCCTCTTAATTCAAAATACTTTACTAATAAAGCTTCATTGATTGTTTCTACAACCATAGTTCCATTGCCCATTATTTTATGAACTAAATCTACAATTTCACTATCATATTTATAAGTTTTTTCCATAAATCTATATTAACTCAAACTTAAGTGTTTGATTTGCCTATTAATAATTTAGTAAGGAATTGCTTGACTTCGTCTGATTGATTATCGTAATTTTCTTTAAGATTCCAATAAACACCTGTTTCAACACTTTCTTCAGAATTAATCCATTTACAAAACTCTCCATCAGTATCAAGAGTATAAATAGCTGGATATGTTTTATCAAAAGCCAAAAGTATATCAGATAATATTAATTCCCTGCCTAGGATTTTATAATCTTCATTATTAATATTAAGATTGCAAACTTTACCGCATCTATCTGTTAGCATTAAAGTTTTACCACCTAAATCACCTCTTCTACCAAATCCAACAATTACTTTTTTCCCAATTTTTCATAATATGTAATTAATTTATTAGCTAGATAGTCAGCGTTGACCCATCTTGCTATAATATTATCACATAAATCTAATTCTTGCAACATATTAAATAATTCCGCCACTGTAAAAGCTGAAAATATTTCTCCCATAAAACCGATTGCTGATAATTTTTCTTCGTAGACCAATCTATATTTACCAGACCGTTGAAGTTTCCAACAAAACAAACTATCCTGCTTAACTCCTAACTTTTTTAATTTCATAGAAAGCTCTAGGCTTACTACTTGGTCTTCTAGTTTCATATTACTAAGTTATTGATTATTTGTTAAAACTTCCACCACTTCTTTTTAGGTGTTTGCACTAGCCATTGTACATGCTCGTTATTATGTTGCTGTACTATTTCAACAAGACGATTTACTTTTTCATTAAGTTTAGCAATTCTTTTATTGGCTTGGTCTAAAAGACCTTTTAATTCTTTATTCTCCATATTATAAGTTACTTTTTAAATGGGTTCAAAAAACTCTGGTAATTTAATTATAAAGAATAAGCAAAAACATACTAAGGAAGGTATTATTAAAAATAGTTCTAAAATAATTGACGGTATATCTCTCCATGTAATTTCTAAATCTTTTTCTGTCGTCATATTAAAATATCTAAATTCCAAAGTTAATTATTACATAAAAAGATACCGAGAGCAGAAAGACCGAGAGCGAGAACAACCAAAAGTATACCCAGAACTGATTCTTAACATCTTCTTTAACAAACTCTTCAGGTTCAAATTTAGGTACATAGTGTATATCACATTCCTTCATACATTCACAACAGAAGCGTCTATCTTTATAAGCACTCGCTCTTAAAAAGGTTTTCTTATTGCAACATTCTGATAAATACTTCATAATTTTACCTTTCTAGCCTTAGGTGGCTTAAATTTTCCTTGATAAACGACTGTAAGTTTAACTCCTTCGGCAGTATATAATGCTTTAAATAACTTCCATTTAAGTCGCCAGACAGGAGTGGGATAACCTTTTGTTTCCACATATTCAATAGTGTCGTCATTATGATAAATAACAAAGTCTATCCTGTAAGTACAAACCCTATAATCATTCACAATAAGGTCTAAGGTCTTTTGTGCTTCCCAACTTTTAATATCTTTAGCCTTAACTCTTAAAGCTAACTCTTGAGCATAACCAGCTTCTAATTTACTATCATATCCATCTGTCTTTTTAGCATTACTATAATAATTGTTTTGTTGATAATATGTCATTCATTCTCTATATTATTTCTTTATCTTAATTTCACGACCTAACTCATCACATACTTCTGATACAGTCATTTCTTCAATTAAAGGTTCTTCACCTTTTATTTTCCAGCCTAATTTTTTAGCATCTCTTTTTGTTATCCAGCGAATTTCATAATAATTAGGGTCACAATGTTCAAAACTGTGCCTTACATTATGCGTTAAAAGAATAGCAAACATATTTTTTGTAACTTCTTCAACTATTTTTTCATTACCCTTGTCATTAATTATTACATCCCCCGCCTCTAAATTAGTCCAGTCTTTTGTTACGAGTTGCCATTTGTGTTGGCAATTGCAATAACCAATTTCACCTTCTTTTTTTGCCACTAATTCACCAGATTGAAATACTAAAGTATGTACCTCACCTTTTTTATGACCAGCACAGTCCTCTGTTAATGTAATTTCATCGCCCTCATTAAACATACTAATTGGTTCATGTTTTTTAAACATAAGTTTATTAATGGATAAATCCATATTTCATTAAATTAAATGTTGATATATAAGTAAATATCATTGTTAAGAGTACGGCAAGGGCTATCTTAAACTGGATTCCTTCCAGCCAACCTTTAAAGAAAGCTCTATCATAATATAGTTCTTCTAATTCCTCGATACTTCTTATTTGTTTTGTTTTGAACATATAATTAGCTTAGTAGGGACAGGCAGAAAAATTTTATCCGATATAAAACTCCCCATGCTTGTTGCCTATCCCAACCAAACCAATTAAGGTCTGGTCATCCGACTATTCGTACTTATTAGAAATCCCTACAAGCATCAATACTTGATACAATTCCTAGGACGGGTAAGTTAGAAAGGTTTTGTATCATAAGGAGGTGGTGTTCCCTCAACGTATCCTTCTGGAGCGTTTGATACAGGTATATCTTCATTCATTATCTTGTGTTGTTCCATAGTCTGACGTTCTTCTTCTTTAGGCTCTAGGTTATAAATGTAGTTAGCTAGAAATTCTACTTTTTCAATAGTTTTATCATAAGTTTCATCTTTTAATATCTTAGATATTAACAAACAAGAATTGTTAAGAGCATTCATCCATTTAATATCTTTTCTCTTATCTCCGTTAATCTTGTCCCAGTCTGGTTCTGATGTAGCCTTAGGAGGCTCAAAATGGTTCTCTAACGGCTTTACAGGTGAAACTGGAGGATTGCTAGGTGCGTTGATACTTGTTCCGTAGGGTTGCTGACATTTATTAGGACAAGCTACAAAAGCACTATAAGCACGACCTGTTTTTTTGGACACACCTGCGGGTATTTCTTTAAGTGTTTGACCACAAATTTGACATTGATTCATATATTTAGTTAATTTATAATTCTTTATTACATTTAAGACACACCTCTACCACCTGTAGATAAGATGCTTCACCTTCCATATCAGAACGTAAAACTTCCTTAGTTTTGATTTCTGCGTGGCGACAATTAAGGCTCATGCTTAGTTGTTTATCTATATTCATTTTTTCTTTTAAATTCATATTAAAATTTAGTATCTTCGCTACTTTCAATGGTATATTGCATATCATCAATTATAGTTAAAATTTTAGCTGATTTTAAATTATCAAATTCATAATCTCTACTAATAGAGTTACCGTCTTTTTTTCTTGTTAAGGTTATTGTGTAAATCATATATATACTTAGTAAATTACTGGTGGGGCTAACCTTTATGATTAACCCCGTTCTATTTTTGTTTTAAAGTCTACATGCAATTAGTCTAAGCGTTTTTTTAGTTTATTAAATCCCTTCAATGAAACTAATTATATTTTGTGGCTATGCCAATCGCTAGTAGTCTTTGTACCTTGTGCATTTCTGCTCTTGGTACTACAGGTATCTTATCACAATAGTTAAAAAAGTCAACCCCCTGACTTGTGGAAAACTTTACACTTGTATTTTTTTAAGTTTCCTGTATAATAAAAGTATTAGAAACTAAAACAAACTATGGATTTAAAAATAAGAAACCAAATGATAGTAGTTCTTAAAGATAATCGCTTTACTTTAAAGGACATCGGAGATGTATTTAAAATATCTAAAACTCGTGTAGCTAATATAATTGAGAAGTTAAAAGTTGTATAAGTTTTTTTTATTGAGTCCTATAGAGTGAAGAATTTATAAAGCTTCTGTGTAGTAGAGAATAAACAATCCCTTAGGGATGACGGAGAGATGTGCCTCCTTTCTACCTCTATAGAACCTAGTAAGAAAGATTGTTTATTAAGGGTGGACATCCCTACTAATTTCAATCAGAGTTGAACTGATATGTGCTAAAATTATTATTTTAACTATTAGTAGGGTGTCGCCCTTAACAAATAATATGTCTTATATTAAAGAAACAAACATTTGCAATAAACTGGGATATAGAAGAAATGTGTTTTTATTCAGATGATTTATATGGAGTAGAATTATACAGAGCATTCAGAGATTGTGAAATAATCGGTAATATATACGAAAATGAAGATTTATTAAAATAATATGAGTAAAGAACTTAAAGTATTAACTAATTTTAGTTATATATTCGTAGATCCTTTAGACTATATAAAGGTAAATTATTATAGGATTAAAATGTGGATTAATGCAAGTCCAGAATATAGAAAATATAAAAGAAAAGAATGGAAAGAAATTAATAAATTATTTAAAGAGTAAAATATGACAAATAAAGAATTTTGGAAAGATATTATATATAAAGACGGAAAGATAGATGAAGAGCAAGTAATGAAAGAACTGCATGATTATAGTTTTTTAATGGAACAAGCATCTTTAGTATATGAACAAATATCAGGATTAAGCAAAACAAATTAAAGGTATGATAAGAGGTCTTAAAGATGAAGGCTACTCAGTACAAGAGATTATAGGTCATTTAGGAGACTTAGGTATCTCAATTACTAAACCTACTATTTATAATATCTTAGATAATAAATAATATGAAAAAGACTTACAACAAAGACAATGGAAAAACAACTTGGGAGTTTAACGAATGGTATAAGAAACTTTTTTATGTAGTTGGCTTATGCCTAACATGGTTTTATGGAGTAGCTTTCTTAATAGGATTGTTAGCCGGGCTTCTAGGTGCTTTTTAAGATTTGACATTATTTAGAAAATAGTATAAGATAAAGATAACAATATGCTACAAACTACAACCCAATTAAAGCCTTGTAAGGCAAAAGATATTAAACCCCTTTGTGGGAAGAGCTGTTGTAGGCTCGTGGCGTATCTTTTGCCCTACGAGGTTTTTTAATTGAAAAGATATGAAAGAAACATTTTATTTTTCACATGATTACAATTCTCGTAATGACCAAAAAATTCTTACTTTAAGAGGTAAGTTTGGGTTGGAAGGCTATGCTCTTTTCTGGATGTGCGTTGAAACTATGGCAGAGGAAAAAGAGGCTTGTATTCATAGGGTGGCTATAGGGGGGCTATCGCTAGGCTATGGCGTGGCTATAGCCAAGCTAGAAGAGTTTTTAGATTATTGCGTAAGCATTGATTTATTTAGGGAAAATGACGAAAAAGTGTACTCCGAGAGGTTAGTTGAACATAAGAAATTAAGGGAAGAATTAAGCAAATTTGGTAAAAAAGGTGCTGAAAAGAGGTGGCAAAATTATAGCCCCCCCAATGGCAATAAAGGAAAGGAAAGGAAAGGAAAGGAAAATAAAGATACTATTGCAACTGACGTTGCAGATATAAATCACCTTCTAAAATTGTTTGAACCTGTGAACCCCACGTTGAACTACGGGAACAAAACACAACGTAAGGCTTTAGAGGAATTGGTGGGTAAGTTTGGAGATGAGAAAATAGCCGCCACAATTAAGTACGCTGTTTCCGTACAAGGTCAGAAGTACGCTCCGACAATTACCACGCCGTTCCAACTAAAAGAAAAAATGGGAGCGTTGAAAGTTTATTATGAGAAACAAGAAACTAACAATCTAACAATAGCAGTATGAATTACAAAATAATTATGATGTCTGGCGAGAAATACTCCGTCAATAAAAGCGAGTACCAAGCTATCATGAAAGCTGATAAAGGTATTTTCGTTCCTCGTTTAGAAGTCTATATAAATAAATCGTCTATTTCTACCGCCTATCCAGAAAGTAGAGCCGATGAAATAGAAGACCGCAAAAGTCAGATGAATGGTGTTTTACATGACGGAGCAAGAGTTATAAGACGTTTTGGTGAATGGGTAATTGCTAATAATATGGTTTGTGATGATAGTGGAAATACACAACCAATTCGTCTTGACCCAGAATATTATCCAGAGGTTGCGAAGGATTGTGTTGCAACAGAAAAAGAATGGAAGGAAATATCAGCTGAAAAAGATTATTATCAAATAGTTGGATATGAGCCAGAGAAAAAATATATTAGCGGAGGATTAAATCAATTAAAAGAAAAACATGGAAAGTCTAAAAAAATCATTTGATAAAAAAGGTTTTGCTTTAATGGCAAGTGAAGCAGAAAAAAGGTTTATAGAAAAAGGATATGTTCATAATGATATTACTGGTTGGGAGAAAAAAGAAGTATTAGATATGTTTAGTTTGTCTTATTCAATGAGAGGAGTTCCTTATCATAAAAAAGATAAAGTAGTAGTCATATCACAGAATTGGATTGATTATCTTAAATACAAAGAAAACCAAAAAGGAATAAGTCTAGCTTTTAGTAATAACGAACCACCAATAGATGATATTGCACAACATCCCGAAAATTAAACTCCGAGATAAAAGAAACGGGAGAATCTTTACCTTTTACAATTCAGAGGTAATTAAATATTTAGAAGAATTTTACGAGGAGATTAGAGAACCTACACAAAAAACTTTATTTTAACTTTATAAGAATAACTAACATAAATTATATGAAAAAAGAAGATATATTAAAAATTAAAGGAAGTCTTGGCTTTCTATGGAATCCTACTATGAAAGTTATAAAGGTTAAAAAAGATTTGGTATTACTAGAAAGTGTAGACGCTAAAACAGGAGGAATATTATCATCATTAAACCAAAGTTGGTATGGGATAGATTTAATAAATAATAAGCTAAAATCTTAAAGGTTTAACTTTATAAGAAAAAGAATAACTAACATAAACTACATGCACTTAGAATATAAAGAATATAAATTTTCAAAACCAAGACTATTAATACCATATTGTGGAGATTGTGGAGAAAGATTAAAAGGAAATAATAACGATATGTTTCCCTATAAATGTTCTTGTGGAACTTGGGAAGTTAAATTTGGTAATTCGCCAATGCTAAACTTTAAGTTAAATAAATCTTAAAAGCTAAACTTTAACTTATAAACAATAACTATGAATATTAAATACCAATTAACAAAACTACGGGACAAGGACTGGCTTCCCAACATCTTAGTAGATTTAATTGACTGGTTAAGATACTTATGAGCATAGACAGTAAAATATATTCTAAACTACGAACATCCAGTTCAAAACTACGTTATCTTAAAATAATGAAAAAGAAATACCGCCTAGACCAAAAGGTAATGGCTTTTATAAACGAAGAAGAAAAAAAATATGATTAAACTCTATGACGTTAAAACAGGTCGTACCCTTACATACGGTAAAGGCTTTTTAAACACCCACACCCAAAGACATTACTTCCCTAATCTTACTTACAGAGGAAAAGAAGATAATGTTGATATTTATGATTGTGAATTTAACTGTTGACAAAAGTTGAAAAATAGTTTAAGATTAAATTAATGGGAAAGCGTGACTGTGAATAAGTCACGAAAAGGTAAAAGCTAGCTAGCGAAAACCTTTAACCAAAGGAGTATGAAAAATGAATCAACAAGTAATGTATAACAGAACATCTTAACGATGTTTTTTTTGTATTAAAGGCATATATCCTTTTTAGGTTTTAAATCGCTCTACGGGGCATTTAGATAGAAAGCAATCTATTCGTCTAGTGCAATCTTAATTCTATCCCACACCTCCGAAGAACAAGTACGCTCTTCTTTTTCTAACAAACTTATATAAGCTTGAGCAACCCCAGACTTATCAGCTAATCCTTTTTGAGTTAAACCTGATTTCTTACGCAATTCAATTAAATCACGAATTATTACTTGGTAGATTTTCATATAGTTAATCCACTTAAAAGAAACAGAACAAGAAGAATCAAAGCAACTCGGTTATTCTCTTTTCTTAAAAGGTTTTTACGATATTCTGTTAGATACATAAGTTTAAGTTAATTTTTTATATTCATCAGCATAATTAATAATTTCTTGAACATCTTGGTTTTCAAGCCACTCCCCGAAAGCGTCTGGAATTTCATCATCTAATACTTGTGTATTATATTCAATGAACTTACTCATCAAATAATATTCAAAGTCTTTGTATTTCATATATTTATCTTAACAGAGGTTAAATCCTCATACACTAATTATATAATATAACTGATAGTTATACAATAGAGATATAACCCTTATAAACACTAGCTAATATATGCTTGTGGATAAAAAGAAGAAAATTAAGAAGAAACCTTTAACAAAGTTAGAGCTTAATATTATAATTAACGAACTAAACAAACATGCCAAATACCAATCAAGATGAATTAGACACAAACAATGCCAATCCTAATCTTATATTTTGGAAACATTTAACATTCAGAGACCTTTTAGTCTTAGCTCTTATAGTATCTAACATAGCTTTTTACTTTAAAATAAAAGATTATGAAGACATTAGCTTAAAAGCCGACAACGGTAATAAAGCAGCGAACTTCTTAATCCAACAAATTAACGCCCAACAAGCGAAATAAATCTATGAATCCAGCAAAAGAAAAAACACAAGAGCTTTTAAAACTTATAGAAGCAACTCAATCAGACCTTAAAGGTTTAGGAGAAGTAATAGGTACTACCGCTAGTAGAGAGTTAGAAAAGGTTACTGAATACCTAGAGTTAGCAGAAATGTTTGCTCAAAAGGCAAGTAATGTTATAGATGAGGAGATTAACTAAGGTTAGATAAAAAAAAGAGTTAAATATTAATATGCCAAGACCGCAAGGAAGTAAAAATTTACCTAGTATAAAAAAGTACATTGGTAAAAAAGATATTGAAGCAATAACAGAAAAAGCCATCAAGAAAGCTAAAGATGGTGATGTTATAATGCAGAAGTTTTTAATGGAACAATACTTTGGTAAAGCTCAACAAAATATAACAGCAGAAGGCGAATTAAACTTAATTGTTAAATATGACGAAGCTTTTGAAATTGCATCCAGAACAACGAAAGATAATATTAAGTCCAGCGAGATTTAAAGCCATTAGAGCAGGAAGAAAAGGTGGTAAGACAGCACTAGAGGTGGAGAATATTTGCCATAAGGCAACAGCAAGCATTAAAAAACTTGGCTTATTAAAGACTGATTTTGCAACAGGCAGAAAAGTTTTATATATCGCTCCTACTCAAGAACAAGCAAGAAAGATTGTTTGGGAGTATTTAAAAAATAGATTACAAGGAGTAGCAAGGTCTAACGAACAGCGGTTAGAAATGAGAGTACCTAACGAAGATAACGAATTTACAACAATTTATATCGGTGGTTACGAGAACAGAGAGAACTATCGTGGACTTACTGATGTAATACACATTACTTTTGATGAGGTAGATACTTTAAAGAATTTCTTTTTATCTTGGATAGATATATTTAGACCAATGTTTCTAGATACTGGAGGTTCAGCAGACTTTATTGGAACTCCAAAGAAAGAGAATCCAAACCTTAGAAGGGTAGAGAAAGACTTTAAGGAAATGGGGTTAGACTTTGAAGCATTTCATTTTACCTCTAAAGATAATCCATACTTACCAGTTACAGAATTAGATGCAATGCTAAAAGAGTACGAAGGTAACATGGAATCTTATCGTCAAGAAGTATTAGCAGAGCATATTGATAATCAAGGTGCTTTATTCCATTATGATGCTTTAGTAGATGTATTTAGTAACACTATTGTTAAGAATAATGAAAAGTATCTAATTATAGATGTAGCTGAAGATGGAAGTGATAAGGTCAAATTTAGCTTCTGGGAAGGCTTAGAAGAATATAGACGTGAAACTTTTGAAAGACTTAATACAGAAGGAATAATAAGTAAGGCTAGAGAATTCGCCGCACAAGAAAGAATACCCTTTTCACACATAGCAGTAGACGCTATTGGAGTAGGCGCAGGAGTTGCTTCCAGTTCAATGTTAGATGGAATAATAGGTTTTAAAGGCTCTTATAGTCCAATTAAGACCGATATAGATATTGTTAGACTACCTAACGTAAGTTATACAAGAGACGCACCTTTAATAAGTGATTACAAGAACTTAAGATGTCAATGTATCTTCGAGTTATCTAAACTTGTTAACAACCATAAAATAGCCAGTAAAGTAACAGGTGAAGATAAAGAGAAAGTAATAGAGGAATTATCACATTATCAAGATGCTTCTAAAGGAGATGGCAAGCAGTTTGCTACTCCTAAAGAAGATATTAAAATAGCAATAGGTAGAAGTCCTGATGATTCAGATACTTGGCAAATGCGAATGTATTTCGTCATTATGGCTAAGATGTTACCCGAACAGAGCGAGGAGAGGTCTAAGGTAGTCCTAAGCCAAAAGGAACAATTTGAAACAAACCAATTTAACTTTAAAAGTGAAAGTAATAAGTAACTAATATATTCTATGAAACATTCAACACAATCAGCACTATATGGGATAAGTCTTCTTATAATAGTGTTGATAATCGGCGTATCAGTTTACGCTTTCACAGCTCCTAAAGGGGAATTAGTAAACCCTAACGGAGAGCAAGTCTTTACAGACCAAGATGGCAAAGTAATCATGGTAGGTGAACCAGAGTTAGGCTTAGCTGATAGTGATTTTGTTGACTATGCTTCTGATGTTATAGGTACTAAGAACGGTACTACTACAACAGGAGTAGGATTCGGGATTACAGGTGGAGGTGGAAACACAGCTACCTCTAGTTATGTCAGTAAGATAGGCAACAGAGATTTGGCTATTTATACGATTAAAGCATTAAAAGCTTCTAGTAGTGCTAATGCTGTCTTTGATGTTCAAGGTTCTAATGACGACTATTGTAGTGATGCAGTAGCTACCAGTACATCAGATGTTTTATACACAGAAGATTTACCTTTACTAAGTGAGATTAACTGGTTTAGTGCTGGAGACCATTTTAAGAATAAGGTTCATTCGACCTCTTTTGATAATGCCTCAAGTACGTCTATTTTATTATGGACAGACCCAATGCAGTACGCTTCTAATGAGATTATCTTGACAGACCTTAACTATCGTTGTTTAAGACTTAACGTGTCCGCTTCTTCAACTGTACTCTGGGCGCAAATTAGAACAAAATAAATATGGCAAAGTATCAAACAGTCCAAGAACTCGTAAGAGAACTTGAACAAAACTACATAAGTGGTTCAGAAACTACCATATCAAAATATGTTCTGTTTGATTTATACGAAAACATAAACAAGGTAGATGCTTATCTTAATTCTAAACACATAAGCGGTGAGACAGACTCTAAGAACAGAGAGAAACCTTTCTTTAACATTGTAATCGCTGCGGTTAATATATGGTATCGGGCAACGGATATTGATAGAAGGAACATCACTATAAGAGCTACTAAGCTAAAGAATAAGATAACCGCCTTTCTGGCTACTATCTTAATAGGAGAATGGATGCGTAAGAGTAACTTCGGTGTTTTCTTAAATGATTGGGGACGAACTCTTTCACGTTATGGTTCAGCAGTATCTAAGTTTATAGAAAAGAATGGTGAGTTGTTCGCTGAGACAATCCCTTGGAATAAGTTAATTGTAGATGCAGTAGACTTTGAAAACAATCCAGTTATAGAGAAGTTATGGTTCACTCCAGCCCAGTTAAGAAAGAATAAGAGTTACGACCAAGACTTTGTAGAACAGTTGATTGATAAGTCTGGTACTTCAAGAGAGACAGTCGGTAGAGATAAAAAGGATAATCTTGATAACTATATACCTGTTTATGAGATGCACGGTGAACTTCCACTTTCATACCTAACAGATGATGAAGATGATGAAGATACTTTTGTGCAACAGATGCAAACAGTTTGTTTTGTAGAATCAAAGGATGAAGACGGTAAGACAAAGAAAGACGATAACGGTAAGACTGTTTTTGAGGACTTCACTCTTTATAGAGGAAAGGAAGTCAAGAACCCTTATATGATAACTCATCTTATAAAGGAAGATGGACGCTCAATGAGTATCGGTGCAGTAGAGAACCTTTTTGAGGCACAATGGATGCTTAATCACTCTCAGAAAGCTATAAAAGACCAGTTAGACCTTGCTTCTAAGCTTATATATCAAACATCAGATGGTAACTTTGTAGGACAGAACGCCCTTTCAAGTATAGATAACGGAGACATCTTAATACATAAGACTAACGAACCTTTAACACAAATTAATAACACATCACACGATATAACATCATTACAGTCTTTTGGAAGACAATGGGAAGCTCTAGGACTTCAGATTAACGGTATTAATGAGGCTATGGTTACCGCTCCTAAATCGGGTACAGCGTGGAGACAGACTGAGGCGGCACTCGCAGAAGCTCACTCTCTCTTTGAATTGATGACCGAGAATAAAGGATTAGCGATTGAAAACATGATGAGAGAGTATGTTATTCCTTTTATTAAGAAGAAAATGGACACTACTGATGAAATATCTGCTATATTGTCCGAACAACAAATTAAGAAGATTGATGAGATGTTTGTCCCTAACGAAGCAATTCGTAGAGTGAATAGAAAGATTTTAAATAAAGTATTGAATGACGAAGACGTAACCAAAGAAGACCAAGATTTAGATACAATAGAAGAAACAACTAATCTTGAAAGTGAACTTCAAACAATGGGTAACCAACGCTTTATAAGCCCTTCAGACATTAAGACTAAGACATGGAAGAAAGTCCTAAAGAATCTTGAATGGGAAGTAGAAGTTGATGTTACAGGCGAACAGAGAGACACTCAAGGCGTGTTAGCGACCTTAGGAACGACTTTACAGACAATAGCAGGTAATCCAGCTATCCTCCAAGACCCTAACGCTAAAGCAATATTTAACAAGATTATTTCATTAACTGGAGCAATAGACCCATTAGAGATTAGCGCACCAGTTCAACAAGCTCAACCAGTCCCAGCAGGGGCAAAAGTCGGTGGTGAGCAACCAGTAATACAATAACCGGTGGAGACACCCTAATACTATGCCAGAACAAACAATGAGATATACAGATGAGGAATTAAGCCTCATTAAAGAAACATTTAAAGACAATCTGCCTCTTTTAAAGGCAATTAGAAAAGTATTCTTACAACTAAACCTAACAGAAGCCGAAGACATAATGGTTAAGAAAATAATGTCAGAAGATGTATCTAAGATAATGTATAAAGCATTCTTACCTACTTTAGATGGAGACGCTCCGTTAGGTCAGGTAATAGATTTAATGATGACAGTAGATATAAGTAACAAGTTCCCTGAAGAGGCTATAAATCATTTAAAGGCTAGAGAACTAACTATTAAATACATAGGTGAAAGATTAGCTTCTATTAAAAGTAATACAGACGGAGTTGTCTTAATTAACTTAAAAGATTTAGATATAACCGAAGATGCTACTGAAACGTACATCAACATAACAGCTCGTAATACAATTATCCTTTTAGTAGAAAACCAGTTAAGAGACCTTAACACCTTAGCTAACCAAGCATCAGAAACAGAGGAGGAACGAGAAACAAGATTACAAAAAGAAAGTAATAAATAA
>Ga0222658_1000690_pt1 | contig 17478 bp, 13 predicted proteins | sample AntAcemetagen476_FD_179830 | JGI IMG/M metagenome (GOLD analysis project Ga0222658, IMG submission 179830) | Saline water microbial communities from Ace Lake, Antarctica - #476 | ecosystem: Environmental > Aquatic > Non-marine Saline and Alkaline > Saline | place: Antarctica: Ace Lake... | reverse complement strand
ACAAATAATCTTGATAATTCTTGTCATATTCAGCATTAATACCGATGAATTGACTTAGATAATCATACTCGACTTTTTGAATTTCACCATATAATTGTATATAATCAGAAGGCAATCGTTTTTTAACGTTTTCAATTTCATCTAAGTACTTTGGTCTTGAAACAAATTTGTCTTTTTCGATTTCAGCAAATCGTTTGTTTAATTCTTTGGTTTTGATAATTTGAAGTTCATTCTTTTCTTTCTTAATTGCCATATAACTATTTTTTCTTACTACAGGAAGATAGTTAATTCTGTCTTCTAAAACTCCAATTGTTTTGCTAGCATCTTGGTAACGATTATCGTATAACGTATTAATATATGCAATTTCTTTAACGGTACCTAATTGGTTTTCAACTTCAAGACGTTCTAGAACTTTTCTAAACTTGTCATATTGTGAATGAAGTTGTTTATTCTCTTTGATTATTAATTTATCCATATATTTCAACATACTATTCATTTCTTTGTTGTTTGTATGAACAATCTTAGTGAATTTCTTGTAGATTATAGAAGCTATTTCGTCGGATTTTTTCACTTTATTTAAGTATTCTAAATTGATATCTTTTACTTGGTTCTTATAGAGGTTATTTAGAGAATTCGATCTTTTTGAAAGAATGTTAAGTTGTTTCTTCATTGACTTTTCATTCTTTAATGCTTGGAATTCTAATTTTTCATATTCAATGCTAATAATATTCTTCGTTATAGTTGCTTTTTTTAACGTGTTTGCTATGAACAAGCGATCATTCTTAGTCGCTGTGTCCAAAATGATACTTAATTCTTTGGAAATGAATTCATTAAAACGCTCTAATAAAACAAGAGTCTCAATATAGTATTTATCCAAACGTCTTTTACTTTTTAGAATATTCTTTGTTGTGATTGGTCTTCTAAAGGTTTTTTGATTTTTAACCAAGAATTTTTCGAGTAGTAATTGGCTATAGTTATCGATCTTCTTTATTGATTTTGGGATTTGATATTTATAGGCTATATCACTAATTTGTTTGTAAATGAACTCAATTGTGTAGGTGATTTCTTGATACAATCCCGCCTCTGAATTTCTCATAACTTCATTAATAGCTTCATTATCAAGTAGCAGAAGTTGTTTTTTCAAAGCGTAGTGCCGTTTATTCAACATAGCATTAAACTCTTTACGGTAACTATCTATATCGCGTTGGTATACATCACAAGCTTTATTACAAATACGATTTTTTTTCTCAGAGGTATTATCTATTTGCATTAAAAGGTCATTTTTATCTCTTTCCAAAGCCCGAACAAATAAATGATCTTCAGAAGATGTATGTAGATAATTTTTAACGGAGTTGGTTTGAGAAATATTAACGTCAATAATTTTTTGAACATGATTGACAAAATCCACAACTTCATGAGAACCAACACTATTGTTCTTTCGTTCATTTTGTAAATAGGTTATATAACTTTGTGCATATCCATAATTTGTTTTTCTAGCGTTAAAAATAATCTTGTGTTTCGCAAGCGCACTCATTGTCAAAGCTTGGTCAATCTTTTGTCTGTATAACGCTTTTGATTCTTCAATTTTACGCAAGTGTGCATGTTCTTGTACATCTCTTTCATGATTTGCTAATTTAATCATGTAATCTTGATATTGATTAAATTCAAGTTTATTTTGATTCATTAGCAATACTTCTCTATTGATATCCAATAAATTATTCTTATAATTAGATTCAATTTGAATTTTTTCAATGTTTTTACTATGTTGGAACATAGCAAAAAATTGATCGTTTTCCAAAGAAGCGATGTATTTTTGATAATCCCCAAACACATCAAGATTTTCCATTCTCTTTTTAATTTCGGCTATTTCTAGACGGTTATAAGATTCTAGAGTAACGATATCATGCGATAATTTATCGATTCTTGAAATGTACTCGGTAAGATTATTTGTAATTTCATTCACTTTTACAAGAAGATTAATTTTGTAATCTTCGAAACTTTTTTGTGAGGTATGAATGTAATCTGCTTTATACTTTATATATTCTTTGTTATATTGCTTAAAACTACTTAACATACGGTATAAATCTTCGTATGTTTCTTGGAAATAGAATGCAAAATTAGAGTAAGTATTGATAGAGTTTTGGAAAAACGCTGCTGGAGTTTCATAAGCCAAATTGATTTCTTCAAAACGTTTAAAAGAATCAATCTTGATTTTCTTAATTTCATTTTGATATTTTGAAATTAGCAAATCAGACATTGATTGACTTCGGCTAAGTAAATACTCAGCTTTGTTCTCAATAATTTCTTTTTGTAAAATGTATTTTTTTAAATCATCTAAATTACTGGTTGCATCGGATTCGATGATTTTTGGATAGAGTCTTGATATTGATAGTTCAAGTTCTTTCTTAATCATTTTATCAAAACTGTTTCTATTGTAGTTAACCTCACGTATCTGCTTAACAAATGTTTGAATCATTTTTTGATTCAATTCTGAGTGTGGTTTTCTTTTTTCTTTACTAATAGCTCGAATGTTATTTCGTTCTTTTTCAAAATTAGCAGTAGAAGTTTTAAATAAGGCAGCCATTGCTTCTCTAGAATCATTCAGGTGTGTTAGTGACAAGTCAATAGTTTCATCTAGATATTCTTTGTTATTAGCTCCTTCTTCAAGTAGCGATGTTGTTAATTTGCTTAGTGAGTTCTTTGCTTTTTCCATAGTCCAAAGAAGTTTGTTTGCAAGAGTAGAGTTTAAGTCTTGATACTCAATAAATTTTGCATCTAACTTTTCGGCTTCTATATCAATAAAGTTTTTATGAACTTTCATTTCTCGATCAATTTGATAATCGTTTTCTTTTGTCAAATTTAAGTATGTATTAAATGCTTCAGCTTTTCGGTCTTCAAACTGTGTCAAAATAGACTCGAATATACGATCTTCTTCTAGATACAATTCATCCACATTTTGATTGTGTTCAAGAGTATCTTTTTGAAGGATAGTGAAGTGGTCTGTATATTCATCTCGAACTCCGTTGATTCTACTTTTATGTATCAATTCAATTTCATAGAATTTCATAACTAAACTGTTTTCTTTTTCAGCAAATTCTTTGATTACATCTTCCAGGTAGTCTTCCTTATCATTTTTCGCATGCAAAAATTCCCGTTCAAGTTCCCTTAAACGGTTTTTATAAGTTTCATAATACTCAGGAAACTCATTATAGCAATTTAGTAATATATCGCCTTTTTTTGGCATTTTTCCACTCCTTGGAATTCCAACTATTCTTATTATATATTATATAAATATATATTTCAACATATCTCAATAAATATGATGTAATTTTTATGATATTTGTTATAATATAATTGAGGTGTTTATATGGACGAGCGAATTATTAGTAACAATCTTCTTATAGATGACGAGGTAGATGTTACATTAAGACCAAGAAGTTTTACCGAATTTGTTGGTCAAAAAAATGTAAAAGAAATGGTAGAAATATCTGTTAAAGCGGCCAAATTAAGAGAAGAATCTTTGGATCATGTATTACTTTATGGACCTCCCGGATTAGGGAAAACCACATTAGCTCAAGTCATTGCAAATGAATTGGGTGTCAACATGAAATCATGTAGTGGGCCAACAATTGAACGCACAGGAGATTTAGCTGCGATATTGACATCACTAGAACCTGGTGATGTATTGTTTATAGATGAAATTCATCGACTTCCTAAAATTGTAGAAGAAATTTTGTATTCTTCGATGGAAGACTATGTGATTGATATAGTGGTAGGAAAAGACTCGGGTGCAAAGTCGATACGGGTTGATTTAGCGCCATTTACCTTGATTGGTGCTACGACAAGATTTGGAGACTTAACTGGACCATTAAGAGACCGTTTTGGGATTGTGAACAAGTTAGAATTCTATTCCAATGAGGAATTGGAGCTCATCTGCAAGCGAACTGCTAAGATTTATGACTATGCTGCAGAAGAGGAAGCTGTTATCGAATTAGCGAAACGAAGTAGAGGCACTCCGAGAATTGTAAATCGTCTATTTCGTAGAGTGCGTGATTACGCTGATATTTTAGGAGATGGTACGATTACGTTAGATATCACTAAAATTGCATTAAGTAAATTAAAAATTGATGACTTAGGATTGGATAGTAAAGACCGTGAATATTTAATCGGTATTATTGATAAATACAAAGGTGGACCAGTAGGATTGGAAACAATTGCTACATCTATTAGTGAAGACGCTCGCACATTAGAAGATGTGTATGAACCGTTCTTAATACAAATGGGATTTATTAGTAGAACACAAAGAGGTAGAGTTGTAACAGAAAAAGCATATAAACATTTAAAAAAATCTTATAAAGGGTCTTTATTTTAAAATGAAAACAAGTGATTTTAATTATAATTTACCCGAAGCATTAATTGCTCAAACACCACTGAAAGTCCGGTCAAATTCCAGACTTTTAGTTGCGAATAGAACCAATTTAGAATTGAAACACGACAACTTCTCTAATATAGGTGATTATCTTCAAAAAGGCGTTGTTTTGGTTCTTAATAACACCAAGGTCATACCAGCAAGACTGCATGGAATCAAAGAAAGTACTCAGGCACATATTGAGATTCTTTTATTGAATCAATTTGGTCTTGATATGTGGGAAGCACTTGTAAAACCCGCTAAAAGAGTAAAAGTAGGAACCCGCTTAAATTTTGGGGATGGATTACTCATGTTGGAATGCATAGAAGAGTTAGAAGAAGGTATTCGTCATTTTAAATTGGAATATGAAGGAGTTCTAGAAGATTTACTAGATATCCTTGGAGAGATGCCTTTACCTCCATATATACATGAAAAATTAGATGATCAATCTAGATATCAAACTGTTTACTCGAAAATAACAGGATCCGCTGCTAGTCCTACCGCAGGACTTCACTTTACAAATGAATTGTTACATTCATTGGAAGCAAAAGGAATTATTATTCAATATGTAACGTTACATGTTGGACTCGGAACATTCCGTCCTGTTATGGTGGATGATGTTGAAAAACATAAGATGCATTCTGAATTCTATATGATGGATAGTGCTACTGCACAAGTTTTAAACAAAGCAAAAGCAGATCAACGAGATATCATAGCTGTTGGAACAACTTCTGTAAGAACTTTAGAAACGATAATGAATAAGCACGGAGCATTTAAAGAAGCTTCAGGGTTTACGGATATCTTTATCTATCCAGGATACCAGTTCACAGCAGTAGATAGTTTAATTACAAACTTTCATCTTCCGAAATCAACGCTACTAATGCTTGTATCAGCGTTCTCTTCTAAAGAGATAATCATGAATGCTTATTCGGAAGCGATTCATGAAAAATATCGATTCTTCTCTTTTGGAGATTCGATGTTAATTAAAAAATGAATGACAAATAATATATTTTCATAATTTATTGAATATAAGGTTTAGTTGATAGAACTAGACTTTTTCTTTATGTGTTTATAAAACGGCTATTTGTTTGAATATCAAATAACAAGAAGAAAAATATTTAGATATAAACAACTTCGAAATATACAATATGAAAAATTATGTAAAAAATAAACGCTTACATTTTGCTTGACACCGTTTACATAAAAAACAAGGAGCAAAATTGTTGACTTTAATATCCAAAGTAGTAGAATATGGTTGCATCAAAAATAAAAAGAAAAAGGAGTCATGTTATGGGAGATTATGAAACGTATTACGCAACGCTAAGTCTCTTTGAAGAAATTAAGAAAATAAGGCAACAAAAAAAGATTTCTAAAAAGATGAAAAAAGCGAAATAACTAGTTGATTCGATTCAATTACTTATCAAATACTATACACTTCCCAAGCGGAAGTGTTTTTTTATGACAAAAAAAAGATAACATTTGCATGTCATCTAATCTTCATATATTGGTTTTATTTTTTTTGCAAAGTAAATAAATGGGGTATCTAAAGCCGCAACCAGCACTTTAATCAAGTATGTTGATATGAAGATACTAATCATTACGTCTGTCCCCAAGCCTTCACCAAAGAAGGCGATTGGTACGAAAATAGCAGTGTCAATTAGTTGAGATACGATTGTTGATCCGTTATTTCGAATCCACAAAAATTTATTACCTGGAAGTCGTTGTTTGATTTTTTGAAAAAAGTATACATCAAACGATTGTGAGATGATGAAAGCAATCAAGCTACCCAATACTACTTTTGGATAAAACCCAAAGATTGTACTTAAAGCAGCGTGTCCAAAGTCGTTTTCGTTTGGGATAAATTGTAATGCTAAGGTCATAATAATTAACGTGAATATCATTACCATAAAGCCCAAATACACCGCTTTTTTAGCTTCTTTCTTACCATAGATTTCATTCAACACATCGGTTCCTAAGAAGATTGTTCCATACATGATGTTCCCAAGTGTTGCTTCCAATCCAAATAAGCTAACGATTTCAATTACTTGAATATTCGCTAGGATAGTAGACAATACTATCCAAAAGAAAATACCCATTCTTCCAAATACTTTGTACATAATAAGAAATAGCACAAAATTTACAAGTGCAAATAGCACCCAAATTATTTCGTTTGGCATTTATAATTCCTCCTAGTTTTGTTGACGCAGGATGGTTTCGAACTGCGAGATGAAACCATTATATATGACAAGCTAAGAAAAAACAAGAAAAGTTTGCTAAGAAGCGCAAAAAGTAGTAAAATATTAATGATAAATTACGGAGGTATATATGGAAAAGAAAGTACTTGTAGAAGTATCGGCAAGACATTGCCATTTGTCACAAGAGCATTTGGAAATATTATTTGGGAGAGGTTATGAATTAACAGTCAAAAAAATGTTAAGTCAACCTGGACAATATGCAGCAAATGAACGCGTTACTGTTGTAGGACCAAAAAAAGAATTAGCGAGAGTTTCAATTTTAGGTCCAGTAAGAAACGCAACACAAGTAGAAATATCATTGACAGATGCAAGAAGTATTGGAATTACTGCTCCAATCAGAGAATCTGGTAATATCAGCGGTAGTGCTCCTTGCACATTAGTTGGACCAAAGGGTCAAATTACTATACCCGAAGGTGTTATCGTTGCAAAAAGACACATTCATTTGACACCGGAAGCGGCTGATAATTTTGGTGTGAAGGATAAACAAATTGTCAATGTTAAAATAACAAATAACGATCGTAGTACCATTCTTGGGGATGTTGTCATTCGCGCAAGAAGCGATTTTGCGAATGCGATGCACATTGATACTGATGAAGGAAATGCAGCTGCAGTTAGCGGTGAAGTATACGGAGAAATCTTGTAAGTAATGGCTATTACATATGAATTAATCCATGAAGATAAGAATTCTGGGGCACGTTTTGGAATTTTACACACTCCTCATGGAAGTTTTGAGACTCCAATATTTATGCCTGTTGGGACACAGTCAACTGTGAAAACATTGAGTTCTCAAGAAGTGAAAGAAGTTAGTGAAGGACTTATATTAGGAAATACCTATCATCTTTGGTTACAACCTGGTGATGATATTGTAAAACAACACGGAGGTATCCGTGGTTTTATGAATTGGGACGGAGCTTTACTTACGGACTCTGGAGGTTTTCAAGTATTTTCTCTAGCGGATATCAGAGATATCGCTGAAGAAGGTGTAACATTTCGCCATCATCTTAATGGATCAACATTATATTTAACTCCAGAAAAAGCAATTGAAATTCAAAACAATTTAGGTGCGGATATCATCATGAGTTTTGATGAATGTCCACCATTCCATTCTGATTATGATTATATGAAGAATTCTGTAGAGCGAACAATTCGTTGGGCTCAAAGAGGAAAAGATGTTCATCAGTTTCCTGAAACTCAGGCTTTATTTGGGATTGTCCAAGGGGGACCATTTAAAGACTTACGTAAACATTGTATTGACGAATTAGTGAAGATTGATTTTCCTGGTTATTCGATTGGCGGATTATCCGTAGGAGAAAGCAAAGAAGAAATGTATGAGATGTTAGACTATCTAAAAGACATCATGCCAAAAGATAAACCTCGGTATTTGATGGGGGTAGGTTCTCCAGATGATTTGATCATGGGAGTATTAAACGGAATTGACATGTTCGATTGTGTACTGCCTACTAGAATAGCAAGGCATGGTTCTGCAATGACATCCCAGGGTAAAATTGTGATTAAAAACAAACCCTATGAACGCGATATGGGGCCATTAGACCCTGAATGTGATTGCTTTGTATGTAAAAATCACACGAGAAGTTATCTAAGACATTTATTCAAAGGAAAAGAAATGTTGGGACAACGTTTGGTTTCCTATCATAATTTGTATTTTTTAAAGAATCTTATGAAACAAATCAAAGAAGCAATAAAAAATGATTCTTTATTAGAATTTAAAGATCATTTCTTTCAAAAATATTACGGCAATAAGTGAGAGATTTAGACAAATATATTTATTTATTAATATAAATATGGTAAGATATTACTATGAAAACGATAGTGGGGGTACATTATGTTCAATATGAATGATACATTTAATCAAAAACCTACAATAAAAGTAATTGGAATCGGTGGTGGCGGTGGGTCCGCAGTTAATCGCATGATTGAGAACGAAGTTCGCGGAGTTGAATTTGTTGCAATGAACACGGACGCCCAAGTATTAAGACTTTCAAAAGCTGATATTAGACTTCAACTAGGAAAAACCCTTACTAGAGGTCTTGGTGCTGGAGCGAATCCAGATGTTGGAAAACAAGCTGCATTAGAATCAGAAGATGAAATAAAAGATATGTTAGCGGAAACTGATATGGTATTTATTACCGCAGGTATGGGAGGCGGAACCGGAACGGGAGCTGCACCTGTAGTTGCTAGAATTGCTAGAGAAATGGGATGTTTAACAATTGGTGTTGTTACAAAGCCGTTTGGTTTTGAAGGACGTAGAAGAGCATCTGTTGCACTTCAGGGTCTAGAAGAACTAAAACCATATGTAGATACATTAATTGTGATACCAAATGATAAACTATTCTATATAGTAGATAAAAACACTCCTTACTTAGATGCATTTAGAGAAGCTGACAATGTATTACGTCAAGGGGTTCAAGGAATTACCGAAATTATTGCTGTACCAGGAGTAGTAAATGTCGACTTTGCAGATGTTAAAACTGTAATGAAAGATAAAGGAACTGCTTTGATGGGTATTGGACTAGCAGATGGAGAAAATCGTGCTGTTGAAGCTGCAAGAGCTGCAATACGATCACCGTTGTTAGAAACTTCTATCAATGGCGCAACAGATGCTATCGTTAATATCACATCGGGATTTGATGCTTCATTGTATGAAATCAATGAAATCATCGAAGAAATTCAAAAAAGTTCTACAACGGACATTAATATTATTTATGGTTCTGCAATCAATTCGGACTTAGGGAATGAAATAATTGTTACTGTTATTGCTACGGGGTTTAGTGAAGATCCAATCTTTAAATCAACTAAATTCGAAAAACCAGTAGAACAGGAAGAAAAACCTGAGCCAGAACCAGTAATTGATATTCCAAACAAGAAGAAAGCGAAGAAAAAGAAAAAACAACGTAAAGCAGTTGAATCGGAAGCGAAAACTGAATCAGAAGAACAATCTGATGTTAGTATTCCTTCATGGTTAAAAGAAAGATTCAAGAAATAAGGCTGGAAACAGTCTTTTTTTTAAATTGAAAGGAGGATCCTCATGAATGACCCAAATATGTTTGAAAATTTAGAAGAAGAAATCATTTTTCTTTTGGAATCAACAGATGATATCAATGTTCTTAAAGAAGAAATTGATAAGTATCATGATTATGAAATTGCAAGAGCAATAACTGATATGTCAAAAGAACATCGAACTATTTTGTATTCCATTTTACCTAAAAAAATGCTATCTGATGTCTTCGCTGAGTTGCCTCCCGAGGATGCTTTCTGGATACTAGAAGATACTAGTATAGCCGTTATATCACGTATTTTTAGCGAAATGGAAGTAGATGATTTAGTCGATATCATCAATATCGTAGAGGATAAAGATGACCGTGTAACCTATTTATCTCTTATTAATGTTGAAAAGCGTATTGCAGTAAGAACACTAATTGATTTTGATGATTCTTTAGTGGGATCCATTATGAATAATACGTTCATTGAAGTTCGTAAATTAGATACCGTAAAACAAGCAATCAAGACGGTCGTTCTTGAAGCACCAGACAATGAATATATCAATAATATCTATGTTACTGAAGATGAAAAACTCATTGGAGCATTGTCTCTAAAAGAGTTGATAAGCGCAGGGAATAACCGTAATCAATTGATCCAAGATATCATGTCTGAAAATTTGGTATTTGTTACTCCGTCCACTGAAAATGAAGATGCTCTAGTTATTATGAAAAATTACGATTTCCAGTTGCTTCCTGTTGTAGATAAGTATCAAAAACTAATTGGAATTATTTCATTTGATGATATGATTGAAACCTTAAGTTATGAATCTGAAATGGATTATTCCAGCTTAGCGGGGATTTCCGAAGTAAGCATTGATGACCGTGAAACCGTTTGGGAAACTATCAAGAAAAGAATGCCTTGGCTAATCGTGCTTCTGTTTATAAGTTTAATTACAAGTAGTATTATAGCTAGTTATGAAAGCGCACTATTAATCCTACCTACACTATCCATATTCATGCCATTAATTTTGAATATGGCAGGGAATTCAGGAACTCAAAGTTTAGGGATTGTTATTCGGCTGTTTGCGAAAAACCAATTGGATGAGAAAAAATCCATATTAAAGCATCTGCTTAATGAATTTCTAACCGGAGTTGTCAATGGATTGATTATAGCTGTTTCATTGTTTATAATCGTTATGGTGTTCAATCTTATCCGTGGAGAAGAACTTGTTAAGGGAATTAAATTTGCCTTAGTTATTGCATTATCAATAAACATCGCACTAATCGTTTCAACAGTATCTGGAACGGTGATTCCATTAATAATTAATCTATTCAAGTTGGACCCAGCAGTTGCATCTGGGCCGTTTATCACCACTATAAATGATATTTTATCATTACTAATCTATTTTGGGTTAGCAACCATATTAATCAGTTCATTCACATAGAAAAGGAGGAAAAATCATGGAAACTCAATATGATGATATTAGAGACTATCAAAGTGAAATTCTAGACATTATTCAACTGAATCAAGAGAACATTGAAGCAGCACTAGAAGATTATCATTTATACGATATCTCTCAAGTTGTAATTGAATTAGAACCTGAAGAAATTACAGCATTCTTCCAGCATGTTAGCGCTGATTTTTCCGCATCTATTTTTGAATACCTTGAAGAAGAGGAAGCTGAAATCATCATTAAATATATTCCAGAAGCAACTATCGTCACCATTATTGAAAACATGGATTCAGATGAAGCGGTTGACTTACTGAAATATTTAAATAAAGAAGGACTTCGCTTACTAAAAAAACTTCCAACTGCAGTTCGTAAAGAATTAACGAAAGTTATGGCATATAAGGAAGATGAAATCGGTGCATTTATGACCGATAGCTTCCTTACTATAGATATCAGTTCTACTGTGAAACAGGCTATGAAACACGTTACAAAAGAAGCTCATGAAGTGGAATATATTTCCATACTTTATATTACAGAGAATGATATCCTCGTAGGATATATTAGATTAAAAGATTTGATTGTCGCACGAGCAACAGAGAACATCAATGAAATCATGGAAACCAGATTTCCAAGAGTATTACCAAATGAAGACAAAGAACATGTAGCTAGTATTATGCAAGAAACAAGCGAGTCTTCTTGTCCAATCGTCGATGAAATGGATCACATTGTTGGGATTATTACACACGATGACTTAATGGACATCATCGCATTAACCGAAGAAGAGGATTATACGAAGTTCGCAGCTATTTCCGTTACGGACATTGATTTGGATTCAGGGAATCTTAGAAATTCAGTGAAATCAAGACTTCCTTGGCTTATGATTTTATTAGGATTATCGATGGTAACATCGATCATACTTTCTGTTTTTGAACATCGCTTGAATGCAAGCAGTGGAGCGATTCTTCTAGCATCCAAATTGGCGGTATATTTACCACTAATACTGGGGATGTCAGGAAACACAGGAACGCAAAGTTTGGCGGTTATGATTCGTTATCTAACAAAAAATGAGGAACTGGAAAAAGAGAAAATTCGGATGCATTTATTTCGAGAATTAAAAACTGGTATTTTACAAGGGTTCATTATCGGGGGTTTAATCTTTGGAATGATAAATATAACAACGTTAATTGGGTATAATATCATTAGTGATAAAAACTTAATATATGCAGCAGTAACAGCAGCTTCTGTTTTTATTGCATTATCTGTTTCAACCTTTTTAGGAGCATCTATTCCCATAATTATGACAAAATTTAAAATTGACCCTGCAGTTGCTTCTGGACCATTTATTACAACAGTTTCTGATATAATAACTTTGTCTATATATTATTCATTGAGTTTAGCGGTACTGTTACCGTTGTTTTTATAGGAGATTATTCAGGAATGACGTCATGGAATCGATGAAGATGAAATAATGAAAGCAATGATAGAAGAACCAACATCATCAAACAAGAAATTAAGCTGTGGTTAGACAATCACAGGAAAGGAGATGCATCAAAGAAAGATTGATGCAATAAAATATGGAATATACAGGAAAACAAAAAGCAAAATTAAGACTATTAGCAGACAAACAAAAAATTATGTTTCAAATTGGCCAAAATGGTTTAACCGACAATGTAATAGATAATATCTTTGATTATTTAAGAAAATACGAAGTGGGTCGGATTACAGTGTTGAAGAATTCACCACTGCCTATTGAAGAAGTAATGCAAAAAATCAATGATTTAGGAATCTATGTAGTGTATAAAATTGGTAGAGTGTTGTTGCTTTATAGAGAAAACAAGAATTTGAAGGATAGGATAAGACTATAATGAAAATATTACTGACCAATGATGACGGATTCCAAGCAGAAGGAATTCGAATTTTATACGATAGACTTCAAAAATATGGCGATGTAACCATGGTTGCTCCTAGAGATCACATGTCTGGAACTAGTATGTCAAGAGCGTTTTGGGATAATATTGAAGTAACGAAACATGAAGAACATATCTATTCTGTTGCAGGTACACCTGCAGATGCAGTAGTTATTGCTTTGCACGGATTGAATATTCGCCCTGATGTTATTATTTCAGGAATCAATAATGGGTTTAATCTTTCTACAGATACAGTGTATTCAGGAACAATTGGCGCATGCATGGAAGGGTTAAAAGCGAATATACCTGCGATAGCTTTTTCCGCTGATTACAATGATTTTTCGCATGCAAAAAGAGATTTAGACTATGTGATGAATTACATTTTGAACAAAGACTTATTATCAGACAAATATTTGTTGAATGTTAACTTTGCAAAGAAGTCAGTTAAGAAATCAAAAGGCATCCGAATTACAGATATAGGGTTTAGACCAATCCAACATTATTATGTTCAAGAAGGAAACCATTTTTTAGCTAAACGTAATTTTATGGATTACCAACCAGATGAAGACACCGATTTGTATGCAATTAGACATGGTTATATATCGATGACTCCACTAAAATTTGGTAATCAAACAGAATATGGGCTTAAGGAACTAAGAAATAAGGTGATTCGAAGTGGAGAAGAATAAAATATTACTTCTTGTCTTATATCTTATAAATTTAATCGGAGTATTTGTATATATTATCTTTTTTTCAGATAATCCATTTGTAAATATTATGTTATCGTTTTACTTACTGATATATTCGATGTTTTATTATTACAGTAATCGTAAAAAGAATTAAGGAGTCTACTATGGTAAACAAAAACAATTTAAATCAAATCAACGAGGACATCGACCAGCAGATTATTGTAGCTGCTACAAAATATGTAGAAGTGGAAGGTATTCAAGAATTGGTCGAATTAGGTGTCAATCACATAGGTGAAAATCGAGTGGATGCATTTTTAGACAAATATCAAGTGCTTCATGACTTGGATATCATCTGGCATTTTATTGGCCATTTGCAATCTAAGAAAGTGAAGAAAATGATCAATTCAATTGATTATTTGCATTCACTAGATCGTCTAAGTTTAGCTAATGAAATCCAAAAACATCGAAAGTTACCTTTAAAATGTTTTATCGAAGTTAACATATCGGATGAATCTTCGAAATATGGATTAAATATGAGCGAAGTGTATAGTTTTTGTGAAAATATGAAAAGGTATGATAAAATACTTATAGTAGGTTTAATGGGAATGGCAGAATTGACGGACGATGAAAGTATTATCAGACATCAATTTACAAGATTAAGTGATCTAAAAAACGAATTAAATAAAAATCTTAACATGAATTTAGAATGCCTATCTATGGGCATGTCTAATGATTATAAAATAGCCATTGAAGTTGGGGCAACCCATCTACGATTGGGATCTATTTTATTCAGGAATGAGGAGTAAATATGGGATTGTTTTCAAAAAAAGAAAAAATGGAAGCTACGGATGTAGATTTTGAAGAATTAAAGTTCTTTCGTGTAACCGATTCGAAAGCGATTTATGACTATGCAGAAATGATTATGCATCGTTTTCCAATCGTTTTGAATTTCACAGATTGTTTAATATCGGAAGCGAATGAGGTTCTGATGTTTTTATCAGGAGCATTATATGCTTGTGATGGTGAAATCGTAAAAATTCAAGATAAGATTTATTTGTTAGCGCAAAAATCAGATTTGTTAGGAACTACCCTTACTAGATTTATTAATGACTATAAGAAGAAATAGGTGAAGTAATTTGTTGTACGAAATTTTAAATGTTGTTTATCAAGTATTACGCGTATACATGTATATTATGTTTGTGTATATTTTGTTGAGTTGGACTCCACTAATTAATTCCAAATTCTATGGCTATTTGCGTAGAATTTGTGATCCATATCTAAATATTTTTAGAGGTAAATTAATCATTTCAAATATGGATTTTGGTGGATTATTTGGTTTGATTCTATTGCAAGTGCTGTTATACTTTATAGCAAATACTATATATTAAGAAATAAGCATAAATTACACTTGAAAAAAGTGGTATAATTGTGTATAATTTATGTAGATAAAAATCAATGATAGGGACACAATAATAAAATAAATATTTCAAGAGAGCTTGTGTTTGGTGGAAGCAAGTAATACAGTTTTATTATTATCACCTTTGAGTGATGAACTGATAACGTAAGTTCGTCCGTATCTCAGGCGTTAACTGATTTTGAGTGCTAGTGAAAACTAGAACAAAGGTGGTACCGCGATTAATCGTCCTTTATGTGACGATTTTTTTATTTTTTAGGAGGAATAAAATGGATAAAAAGAACTATAAAGATACCTTATGCATGCCAAAAACAGAATTTCCTATGCGAGGTAATCTAGGACAAAAAGAACCAAACATGCATGTTAAATGGGATGAAATGGATCTTTATAATCTTGTTCAAAAGAAAAATGAAGGAAAACCAAGTTATATCTTACATGATGGCCCGCCATATGCAAATGGAGCAATCCATGCAGGACACGCTTTAAATAAAATTCTTAAGGATTTTGTTATTCGATATAAGAATATGTCTGGTTTTCAAGCCCCGTATATCCCTGGGTGGGATACACATGGACTTCCAATTGAAAATGAATTAACTAAAAATAAAAAAATTGATCGTAAAGCAATGAGTATTGCTGATTTTCGTGAGAAATGCCATACCTATGCAATGCAACAAGTCGCAATTCAAAAGAAACAATTCCAACGTCTAGGTATTTTAGGTGAATGGGATAAACCATATATCACATTACACAAGTCGTTTGAAGCGTCTCAAATCAGAGTCTTTGCTCAAATGGTTGAAAAAGGTTTAATCTACAAAGGATTAAAGCCAGTTTACTGGTCTCCGTCAAGTGAGACTGCACTTGCAGAAGCGGAGATTGAATATAAAGATATCAGTTCTCCATCAATCTATGTTGCGATGCCTATAGTAGAAACGTTAGGAAAACTACCAAAAAATTCGAATTTTTTAATTTGGACAACAACACCTTGGACAATTCCAGCAAACCTAGCTATTACAGTAGGATCTGAAATTGAATATCAATTAATAGAAGTCAATAAAAAACTCTATGTAGCAGGAAAAAGTTTAGTAGAAGCACTTGCTGAAAAACTAGGATGGAGTGAACCAAAAATATTACAAAACATCTTTGGCTGGGAATTAGAAAACATGTCATATAAACACCCACTTTATGAACGTGTATCACCAATTATATTGGGTGATCACGTTACGACAGAAGATGGAACTGGTCTGGTTCATACCGCACCAGGACATGGGGAAGATGACTTTGTAGTAGGCCAAAAATACGGATTAGATGTATTTTGTCCTGTGGATTCAAGAGGGCTAATGATGGCGGAAGCTGGAGAGCGTTTTGAAGGCATGTATGTAGACGACTGTAACGAAGAAGTCGTTAAAGCATTGGATGAAGAAGGCGTTCTTTTAGGACGATTTGATTTTATTCATTCATATCCACACGACTGGCGCACTAAAAAACCTGTAATCTTTAGAGCTACAAGCCAATGGTTTGCTAGTATTGAAGATATCAAAGATGATATATTAAAAGCAATTAAAACCGTAAAATGGTATCCTTCATGGGGAGATGTACGATTAAGCAACATGATCAAAGATCGTGGATCTTGGTGTATTTCTAGACAACGTGTTTGGGGAGTACCAATCCCTGCATTTTATACAGAAAATGATACCGCTATATTAGATCCAGTCGTAATTCGACATATTGCGGATTTATTCGCGTTAAAAGGATCCAATATTTGGTTTAAATTAGAAGCGAAAGAGTTATTACCAGAGGGATATACACATCCAGAATCTCCAAACGGAATATTTCGAAAAGAAACTGACATCATGGATGTATGGTTTGACTCTGGATCTAGTCACCATGGAGCGATGATCGATTTGGGGCAAAAATATCCTGCAGATCTATATTTAGAGGGGTCTGATCAATATCGTGGTTGGTTTAATTCTAGTTTAATTACTGGTATAGCAACGATGAATGAAAGTCCTTATAAAACATTGGTATCACATGGGTTTGTTCTGGATGGCGAAGGCAAAAAAATGTCTAAGTCACAAGGAAATGTTGTAGATCCAAATAAAGTATCAAATACGTTAGGCGCAGATATTTTCCGTTTATGGGTATCTTCAGTAGATTATCAAGCAGACGTTCGTTTATCTGATAATCTGATCAAACAAGTTTCAGAATCCTATCGTAAAATTAGAAACACAATTAAATTCTTCCTAGGAAATATCTATGATTATGACAACAGTAAAGATAAAGTAGAGTTTGATAACCTTGGAAACTTAGATAAATATATCATGATTAAAAACAATAATTTGATTCAAGAAGTTTTAG
>Ga0222658_1000689_pt1 | contig 17479 bp, 14 predicted proteins | sample AntAcemetagen476_FD_179830 | JGI IMG/M metagenome (GOLD analysis project Ga0222658, IMG submission 179830) | Saline water microbial communities from Ace Lake, Antarctica - #476 | ecosystem: Environmental > Aquatic > Non-marine Saline and Alkaline > Saline | place: Antarctica: Ace Lake... | reverse complement strand
TCTGTACAGCAAATGCAGAAAGCACTGCGTGATGTGGGTCATTTTTCACATGCAATCACGGGCTACTTTGGTGATGTCACAGAACAGAGTCTGCATGCATTCATAATAGAAATGGGGCTCGAGGAACTATCAGTTAAGCTCACGCAACGAACAGCTGCGTATCTAACAGCTGCATTACATCGATCGGATGCAGTGTTCCCTGTAAATGGATACGTGGACGCAGGAAGCCCACGCAGTCGAGTTGCAGCAGCACAACGTATGATGCGGTTTATTGGGGATTATCGTGGTAGGACCAACGGTAAATTTGATGAGAAACTTAAAAATTCAATCTTCCAGTTTCAAAAAGAAAACGGAGTTGTCTCGTCTCTTCAAGATGCCGGCGCTGGTCGCATTGGTCCGCAAACAACTCGCGTACTTAAATGTGAGTGGAATAAACGTCTAGTTGCCAAACGCGCTGATAAACTTATTGATCAGCATCGCGTTGGAACAATGCTCGCAGATCGCGGAGCAGTTCCAGATCGCTATCTAAGTACAGGAGACTTTGGTTCACAGGTGCGGCTACTGCAGACTTTGCTTGCAGAGCGGGGGTATTTTCCATCCGAGAAAGTGAACGGGAATTATGGTCCTCTTACAGAGCAGGCTGTTCTTAGATATCAACGAGCACGTGACCTTGTAGTTAGTATGCACGATGTTGGAGCCGGCACAGTTGGACCTCGTACACTCGCTGCGTTGCAGCGAGAAGAACGCACGAAGCTTTATCGGCTCGTGCGGGCCAAGGGATGGCAAGTTTTATAGCTTTTTACTAACTTTTATGGATCAGCAAAACAAACCACAGACCCCCAATTTTCTTGAAGAGCCTTCGTCCTACGACGAATTGATGAATCAAGTACAGGAGCAGTGGCCTCCGGCGGAATCGCTTGAGTTTTTAACTCATTTGCAGCGCATTTTCATGCGCGTTCAGCCTCCAGATAGGGGAATTCCGAATGAGCCGGATAGGCAGACGTATGTTGCTAGTTCCTTGGTTGATGCTCAACATGTACTGGAGAGGGTTTATGGCGATCGATATGGAATGAAAATAGCAGAGGAAATTCTCTTTCCGGGATTGGGTTTGCGTCCTTCATTTAAAATTACACATGTGGAGCAATGGGATGCCATTAGACCAGGGGAAGCCTGCCCAAATGCGAAACGTCTACATCACGTTGATAGGTTGCTTATGGAGTTTGGAAAACAATCTCTTAAGAATGTACCCAAACCGGGAGCAGTCAAAGGAGTGCGTGCATTGCTAGCGAGATTGTTCCAAAAAAAGCCTGAGGAATAGTGGCTCGTTTTCATTAGTCAATTGCTCTTCGGTCGAGTGTTGGTCAGTCTCTTGCAGATGCATATTCTGGCATCATTTGTTTTGGCACTTCTTATACCGGTTGCAGCATTTGCATCCGACGCCGGTATAACGCGTCGTGATGGATTTCTTCTCATCTGGGAGAGCGTCAATAGGCCTGCTACTGAACAGTGGTATCCAGAATTTGATGATGTACCTGAGGAAGATCGTGGGTTCACAGAAATCAGTTACGCAGCCGATCGTGGGATTTTGGATGAAGCATCACACTTTTATCCGGATGCTGTACTTACAAAAGGAGATGCCGTTCTTTGGCTTATGCGAACTCGCAACGTCGCAGATCCTGATGATATAGAGCGTAGTGATCTGTCTGGACTGCTGGCGCGGTATCCAATAATTGCATTTGCAAATCGAGAAGATTCAATTGCAAGCCAAGCTCAACTAACAGAGCTTATACAGTTATTCGATGAAATGCTTCGTAATGAAATACACGAGGTAAGTTATTATGCAGATGACTTTCAAGGTGCGGGCACGGCATTTGGTGAGACGTTCAACATGCATGAAATTACGGCGGCACATCGTACGTTTCCGTACAACACACTCGTTCGTGTTACAAATATGGAAACTGGAGCATCGGTTGTTGTGCGCATAAACGATCGTGGACCGTACGTGCACGGTCGCAGCATGGACTTGAGCTTAGCTGCATTCGAAACAATTGCGGAGAGGAGCAGGGGAGTGCTGCGCAATGTGAGGCTGGAACGTCTGGGAGATGTATCACTCGTAGATGCGGAAGGTAGTCAGATCGAGATACCACCGACTGAGAATCCAGAACAAATTGAGATTAAAGCTGACCCCAACATGCGCTACCAGAAGCGCATTACACGTGATGTCCGTTTCCACCGTGGCATTCCGCTCAGGGCGAAGGTGGGGCAGCATCTAGCTCTGGGCTCTACCAAATTCTTTGTAATTCGCTCTGTTATGTATCCAGATGGATTTGTGCAGCTTCGTCAGCAATGGATCGATACTGACGAGCGTTTTACATTTACACCTGGAATTACCGGTGTGTATCGGTTTCAGATTGGAACAGGGTTTGGGAAGAGTAGAGAGTTCACGATGCGTGTAGATAATTGAATAAAATATTTGTTCAATGTACTGCTCTACGTATTGGTAAGAACGTCACTACACAGATCATCTAAAATTTGCTATAATACTGGGATATTGCGCCTTCTGCAAAGGCTAAAAACACGCAAAGCAGTATCCTAATTCCAATCCTAAACCCTAATTCTCGTTCATGGTCGTATTCCTTCGCTTCCTGGCCATCCCAATCATCTGGTTTGGAGCTGTGCTAATAGGTTGGCTCAGTAAGCCAGATGTATGGATCGCACTATACGACTGGTTTATGGCAGATCCAGTTAGTGTCATCCTTTGGATTGTTAACATTTACTTTGCGTGGTGGATCTTTAAGCGTTTATTGCGAAAGACGTATGCCGTATACAGGGCTAGGACTCTAGTAAAACTTAAAGTGATTCTTCCCAGAGGAGACAGCAAAATCGATCAGGAGAGACGTACAGAAAAGGATTTCAAAGAGAAAATTGCTGTAATGGAGCAGCTTTATCGTGCTCTGTGGGAAGTGCGTAGCCTAACTATTTGGCAAACCATACATTTCTGGTTCTTTAGATTTAGGATCATAAGTTTTGAACTTTATGTAAAAGATGGGCAAATTTCGTTCTATGTAATAACAGAGCCAAAACTTGCATCTATTGTGGAAAAACAGATCACGTCATTTTACCCGGATGCTGAGGTTACGCCGGAAGATCCTCCTAAATTGTTACCAAAGGGATTCAAGCTTGTTGGCTACAACATGCAACTTAAGAAGCCTTTCATGTACCCGTTGCGTTATTACGAACAAATGCAGGACGATCCATTAAACGGTATTACGAATGTACTTAGTAAATTAGGAGAAGATGATATCGCAGCAATTCAGATTGTTCTCACTCCATCGTTTAGTAACAAGTGGGGGCGCAAGGCACAGGGTTATGCGACCACAAAATTCAAAGGTAAAAAAGGTAACTTTCTTAGCGGGATCCCACTATTGGGTTTCATAGGCCCACCGATTTATTACATGTTCTTCGGCAATGAAGCCAAGATAGGAGGTTCCAATGCACCCGGAGCCAGCAGTGGCGACAAGTTCATTCGTATGATTCAGCCGGAAGAGGAGCTATACAAACGTATGGGTGAGAAGGGCGGTATGAGCTTTTATCACGCATCAGTACGTATTGCTGCTGCCACAAAAACGTGGGATCGATCTATCGATCTAAGCAATAACATCCAAGTTGCATTTAATGCATTTAAGGACATGTACGGAAATTATTTCATGAACAGGCGAATATTTTTCGATGCTTTGCCGTTCAAATGGAATGCACCTTTGTTCAACTTCCTTTGGAAGAATCGTCTAAATGGATTCCTGCACAAAAGAACACTCCTTGTTGAGAAGGAACTGGCAGGTCTCTACCACTTCCCAGACAGCAGGTACAACCGTAGCCCAAATATTGAGTGGCTTACCTACAAAGTACTTCCGCCACCACCTAATTCACCAAAGGAAGGAATACTACTTGGTAACAATGAATATCGTGGCGTAAAAGCGCCGATCCGTTTCCTTCCCAAGGATCGTACTCGTCATCACTACATCATTGGTAAATCTGGTACAGGTAAATCTGCACTCTTGAGTTACATGGCGCGGCAGGATGTGGCGAACGGAGAGGGTGTGTGCATGGTAGATCCGCATGGTGATCTTATAGAAGATGTACTTGCGAATGTTCCAAAGGAGCGCGCGAAGGACATTGTTGTGTTTGATCCTGCAGACGGTGCGAGGCCAATGGGGCTAAATCTGCTGGAGGCCAAAACGCCGGAGCAGAAGGATCGCGCAGCACTGGACGCAATGGAGATCTTTATAAAGCTATTCGGAAACGAGATCTTTGGCCCACGTATTCAGCACTACTTCCGCAATGGATGCCTTACGCTAATGGATGACGAAGATGAAGGTGCCACTATTATTGATGTGCCACGACTCTTTGTAGACGATGAGTTCCAGAGATACAAAGTCAGTAAGATTCGTAATCCTGTTGTGCGCAGCTTTTGGGACCATGAGATGGCCAAGACAGGCGCACGTGAAAAGGAAGAAATGATCCCTTACTTCAGTTCGAAGTTTGGTCCGTTTATTACGAATACAACCATGCGCAACATCATCGGGCAGCCCAAGAGCGCCTTTGATGTTAGGCAGATTATGGACGATGGCAAAGTGCTGCTTGTAAACCTGAGCAAAGGAAAGATTGGGAGTGTAAACGCACAGCTGCTAGGTCTTATCTTTGTAAATAAAATCAGCATGTCAGCATTTAGTCGTGCAGATATGCCTCGTGAACAGCGTAAACGATTCTTCCTATACGTCGATGAGTTCCAGAACTTCGTAACCGAGGCCTTTACTGTAATGCTTAGTGAGGCTCGTAAGTACGAACTTGCCCTCGTTATGGCTCACCAATACATCGGGCAGCTTGTTGGTAAAACAGAAGCTTACGGCGACTCAAACACACGCATGCGCGATGCGGTGTTTGGTAACGTCGGTACCATAATGAGCTTTAAGATTGGTGCGGAAGATGCCGAATACATGGCGAAGGAAATGGCACCGGTACTTTCGGAGCAGGATGTAATCGGAATCCCGAACTTTAACTGCTACACCAAGCTCAATATAAACAACGTCCAGTCTCGTCCGTTTAGTATGTCCACCATCTGGGATCAGGAAAACAGAAACGAGAAACTTGGCGAACTCATAAAAGAGTACAGTCGTATGAAGTACGGCAGAAAGAAGATCTTTGTCGATCAAGAAATAGAGGATCGAATCGGAATCATTGGGTAACCCTAACCCTCACTCTGTTCCTGCTTCAGCCTCTTGCTTTCGTATGCTTGTAGTTGCTCTTCAATTTTCTTTTCCTCTTCCATTTCTCTTCCAGCATTTTTCATTTCCCATGACAAAATCAGGATGAGCACTGATCGGATAGCTACGATGAATGCAAGCACTATGAGCTGGTCAACAGTTGGACGAATGATTGTCTCGATGATGTCTTTTCCAACGAGGAATTCGAGGCCCAGTGAAAGATGCTTGGCTACATCAATACGTATCTCTGTCATGAGCTCATATTTCCTTTTTGTGTAGATGATAAAGAAGATGAGTCCCTTGAGGGTTCCGTAGCACATAATAAGCACACCAACGAATCCTATGACAGATGCTGCCACCATGCTGATGGTTTGCAAAGATGTAACGAATGTTTGTGCGGAAGTGAAATCCATATGTGTTTTCGTTCATTATTATAGCAACAATGAGCGCTTTTAGCACGTTGTACCCTCACCCTTTCCCTCTCCCGACGGGAGAGGGCTTGTGGAGGACAACGTGCAGTAAAACTTTCATCTGCTATTATTTAGCATCGTTCCCCCCAGCCCATGACATCAATCAAACAAGCTAGAGATATGTTCCGGCTCCAGAAAGAGGCAAAGAAGGTAAAGAAGATGCTGAAGAACATTCATATTGAAGCAGAAGCTCCTGGTATAAAAGTTGTTGTAAATGGTGAACAGGAGATTATATCCATCGACATAAGTCCGGATGTTGATCGTGAACAACTTTCAACTTTACTTAAAGATGCACTCAATCGCGCGCTAAAAAAGGCACAGATTGTTTCTTCGGAGAAAATGCAGGCTGTAATGGGAGAAATGGGTCTCCCTACAGAGGAGGGGATGCGTGGAATGTCGAGTCAGTGAAACAACAGTGAAGAAGTGAAACAGTGCACAGTGGATAATGAACGATTCAGATTATGGGTCTGATACACTACATTCGTTACTTCCCACTTACGCACTTCCCACTTTCCACTAATTTATGCGTTTTCTCCTAGCCCTCCTAGTCCTTGGTCTTAGCATCGCAGCAGCATTCACGCTGTGGTATCAGCGTGCGCTTAGACCAATCGATTCACTTAGCGATGTACGAGTAACAGTTAAAATTGCAGAAGGAATGTCTGTTGCAGAGATAGCAGAACTTCTGCAGCAGCGGGAACTGATACGCTCATCACGTGCATTCATGCTTTACACACGGTTTACCGGGTCAGAATCGCAATTACAGGCAGGGAAATTTGTAATCAATCAATCACTTTCTACAAAAGCAATTGTGGATATTTTAAGCACCGGCAAGGCAGAGGAGATGATAATTACAATTCCAGAAGGGTTTACTGTAAGCGACATCGATTCACTTCTGTCTGAGAAGGATCTTGTTAAAGCAGGAGAGTTCATAGCATGTGCGCAGTCATGCGATGTTTCTGATCACTGGTTCTTGCCAGAAGATACATCGAAACTTGCTGATCGCGGAGGTCTAGTCGAAGGCTACCTGTATCCAGATACCTATTTCGTTGTTGCCGAAGGATTCACAGCGGAGGGATTTCTAAACAGATTACTTACAACGTTTGAGAAGCGCGTGATTAAGGAATTCCCCGATCAACTTGCCAGGTCCGATGTATCACTACATCAAGCCATTACAATGGCCTCTCTAATTGAAGAGGAGGCAAGTAACGATACAGAGCGTCCGGTGATCTCCGGTATTTTATGGCAGCGGTACAACGCTGGTCTTGGTTTGGGCGTAGATGCAACAGTTCGTTACATCCTAAATAAGCCAACGGATGAAATTACACTGTTGGATTTAAATACAAACTCTCCGTACAACACACGTAAGTTTAAAGGGCTTCCGCCTGGGCCAATTGCGAATCCCGGCCGCGAGAGCATTGTTGCCGCTTTCAATCCACAGGAAACCGAGTATTGGTATTACTTGCACGGTCGCAATGGAGATATTCACTACGCTGTCTCCAATGAGGAACACAACATCAATCGCAATACGTACTTAAGGTGAACGTATGGAGAAATAAGAGCAAAACCGCTATAATAAGAGTGAATATTCGATACCAATATTTCAATAATGCCTGATCGCCCCCGTCTCAAAATTGGAGTCATGGGTAGTGCAAGCGGTCCTCAGTTAGAGGACAATGATGTAAGTGAAAAAGCGGTAGAGCTAGGTCGTGAGATAGGTCGACGTGGATACATCTTCATAAATGGAGCTTGCCCGGGTCTTCCCAACGATGCTCTCAAGGGTGCAAAGGAAGAGGGTGCACTGACCATCGGTGTTTCCCCGGCTTTTTCGGAGCATGAACATGTACATGAGTACAGGTCACCCAATGGTCATGACATCATCATGTATACCGGTTTGGGATTCATGGAGCGCGATATCATCAACATTCGTTCATCGGATGCTGTGGTTTTTGTAGGGGGCGGTATAGGTTCGCTGAATGAGTTCACCATTGCCTACGAAGAAGGACGTCCTATCGGCATCCTCACAAACACTGGTGGAATAAGTAATTCGATTCCGCACATTGTGGAAGACATCTGTATGCGCAAAGTGGCGCCGAATATGGTCTTTGACGATGATCCAAAGAAGCTCATGGATAAGTTAGAAAAGGTAATAAAGAAATATCCATTACCGATTCACGAAGATGGGCGTGTTGTAGATGCAAATAAACCTGAGCCACGTAGAAGTGACTGGTGGTGGACGGAGGAAGGAAAACGGGGCTAATTTTTGCTGCCACCGAAAATTTGGTCATATGCCGCAGCGTACTTGCGCGAGTAGCCTGCAGTAGCTGATCGTACAGAATCATTGACCGTTTCCTGTTGTTTTCGTGAGCAAGAAATAATTAACCCCGGTTCTGTTCGTTGATTTTTATCAACAGTGAACACAGGTGTTATTTGGACATTGGTAGTCGTCATGTCTGGGGAGTCTTTTCCAATATGCATAGAAGCGCGAGGATAGAGGAAAGTAATATGAAATATTATCCATATATTGTCAATGTTTTACTAACCCTGTTTAGTAATCCATCGCACCGGTGTTCCTTCAAATGCAAAACTTTTGCGTATGCGATTATCTAAGTAGCGCAACTGGCTTACAGGAATCTTTTTTGGATTCCGAACGAAAAGCACAAACGTGGGTGGCACATCCTTTGCCTGCGTAATGTGTTTTGTGCGAACAATTTGCCGCAAAGGCTGCCCGTACATTGCATCTTCGAACCACGTATGCAGAGCTTTAGTTGCAATGCGTCGCTGCCTATTTGCATTTACAGTCTCAATGAGATCAAAGAGCTTAAGTAGCCCATCGCGTGTTTTGGCAGAGCAGGTAAGCATTGGTGCGAATTTACAGAATGCAAGCTCGCTATTCATGTGTTCCTGTACAGCAGTGCGCTCATCTGCTTCAACGAGGTCCCATTTGTTTAGGACTAGAATGAGTCCTTTGCCTGCCTCAACAGCTGTTGAGGCAATGCGCTTGTCTTGCCTCGTAACAGGTTCCGTTGCGTCCAGCACAAGCACAACAATGTCCGCAAGTTCTATGGCGCGCATGCTTCGGAATGATGCATATAATTCAATATCGGTTGTTGTCTGCTTTCGGCGCATTAGACCTGCAGTATCCATAAAGATGTATTCCTGATCGTGGTACTTCACATGCGTATCTGTTGTATCTCGTGTGGTTCCGGCAATGTCGGAAACAAGAAGCGGTGACTGCTCGCGTTGCCCCTCGGACATAAGTGCATTTACAACGGAGCTCTTACCGACGTTTGGTTTACCAACAATGGCGATATTTGGAATTTTAGGTTCAGAATTTGGAGTCGGGGATTTTGCGAAGTTCATTTCACAGAGCTGCCCCTCAATTGCGTTCTGCAGTTCTTCAATTCCTGTTTTGTGTGGTGCGCTCACAGCTATTACATCTTCGGCAATATCCAGTTGGTAATATTGTGGCAATGTTTCATCAATATCATTGAGGTTGTCGCACTTCGTAATGACGAGGAGCACTGGCACATGCCGCTTGCGGCGCTTTCGCAGTGTAGAAACGATCTCTGTATCACTTGCTGTTAACTCTGTACGGCTGTCGATAGTAAAGAGAATCAAATCTGCGTTCTCCAGGGCGAGGATAGATTGTCTGTGCACATCGTCCTCAAGATCCTTATCTTCCGTTCCACCGCCCATTCCACCGGTATCTATCAAAAGATAATCCACAAGCTTACCTTCTTTTTGTGCTGCAACATGGTCACGCGTAGTTCCAGGCGTTTCACTCACAATAGCTTTGCGGCCACCTACCAATCTGTTGAATAGCGTGGATTTGCCCGTATTTGGCTTGCCGATGATTGCGACGGTTGGTAAACGTGGCATGTGAATGATTATAAAAATGTGTTCTCGTCCTGAGCGACGAGCACAGCAAGGAGTCGAAGGATGATTTTTAGAATAGGCAAGCTTGCCATTTAAGTGCAGATATTGTGCTGGATTTGGGGCTGCTAATCAAGCAATGAGGCAGTACAATGCTACCAATGTTCGAGCCTTACGATCCATCGGCCGCGGAGGCTAAATGGCAAAAGAAGTGGGAGGAGAAGAAAGTTTATGAAGTAGATCTAAAGAAAGCTAAAGATCCGTATTACAGCATGGTTATGTTTCCTTATCCCAGTGGAGATAAGCTACATGTGGGGCACTGGTACAACTTTGGGCCTGCAGACAGCTACTCACGATTTATGCGAATGCAGGGCAAAGAAGTATTCACTCCAATGGGGTTCGATGCATTTGGTCTACCTGCGGAGAACTATGCAGTTAAAACTGGTGTGCATCCCACGCAGTCCATTTCGAAGAATGTGACGACAATGATTTCGCAGCTCAAGCGCATTGGCTGCATGTATGACTGGAGCAAGACGGTAAATACAAGTACGCCGGAGTACTACAGATGGACGCAGTGGCTCTTTTTGCAGATGTATAAAAACAAGCTGGCATATCGCAAAGAGGCTAGCGTGAACTTCTGTCCTAAGTGCCAGACGGTGCTTGCAAACGAGCAGTGCCAGGATGGTACGTGTGAGCGATGTGAGGCTGAGGTGGAGCAGAAACCCATGACGCAGTGGTTCTGGAAAATCACGGATTATGCAGATCGTTTGATCGATAACTTAGACGAGCTTGATTGGCCGGAGAAAACCAAGGCTATGCAGCGCAACTGGATGGGAAGGAAGCATGGAATCGATATTTCATATGATATTAAGGGATCAAAGGAAACCATTACGTGCTTTACCACACGTCCTGACACCAACTTCGGTGCAACATTTATAGTGCTCGCACCTGAACATCCATTTACACAACAGGTAGCTGCGCAGAACAAGGATGTTGCTGCCTACATCAAAAAATCGTTCGGCAAAACTGAGCTTGAACGTCAGGAAGATGGGAGGAAGAAAACAGGTGTCGATACTGGTTTTGTTGCCATCAATAATTTAGATGGACGCGAAATGCCTATTTGGGTTTCGGATTTTGTTCTTGGAGGCTTTGGTACTGGTGCGGTCGTTGGTGTACCTGGGCACGATCTGCGCGACTTTGAATTTGCGGCTACCTTTGATCTGCCAGTTGTTCGTGTGGTTATTGGTCCAGATGGCGATACATCTGAGATTACTAAACTAGAGCAGGTGCAGGAAGCGGCGGGGACAATGGTCAATTCAGATTTCCTTGATGGCATGGAGATTATGAAAGCGAAAGATGCGATCATGGATCACTTCGAAAAGAAAAAATGGGGCAAGCGTGTTACTACATACCGCCTTCGCGACTGGTCCATTTCCCGTCAGCGCTACTGGGGAGCACCAATTCCAATCGTCTACGACCCAGAGGGCAAGCCTCATCCGGTTCCCGAGGAGCACCTGCCGTGGCTGCTCCCGGATGACGTCAAAGAATTCAAACCCAAGGGCACCGCGCCACTGGCGCAGAGCAAAGAGCTTAAAGCACGTACTGAGAAGATCTTTGGAAAGGGATGGACGCCAGAGGTGGATACGATGGATACATTCGTATGCTCATCTTTCTATCAATTCCGTTATCTCGCAGAAGGAAATGAGAAAGAGTTAATTCCAAAAGATATAGAGAAAAAGTGGATGCCGGTCGACATGTACATCGGTGGGGCAGAGCACGCTTGCATGCACCTAATTTATGCACGTTTTGTGACAATGGCACTTAAAGATTTTGGCTTTGTTAAGTGCGAAGAACCGTTCAAAAAATTAGTTCATCAAGGTATCATCACAAACCAGGGTGCCAAGATGAGTAAGAGCAAAGGAAACGTGGTGAGTCCGGATGCATTTATAGACAAACACGGTGCAGATGCTTTTCGTATGTACCTGATGTTCATGGGTCCGTTTACCGAAGGAGGGGACTGGAGTGACACAGGTATTAAAGGAATCGATCGATTTGTGCAGCGAATGTGGAAGGTGCTGAATACAAAAGTTGATCAATGTTCAGTCGAAGTACAAGCCAAAGTTCACGCAACGGTTAAGAAATGTACGGAGGATATTCCGGCCCTAAGATTCAACACAGCTATTGCTGCACTCATGGAACTTCTCAATGAATTGGAGAAGCAAGGAGGCATTTCTGAAATTGGAGCAAGTATCGTAACTAGACTGCTCTCACCAATAGCACCGCACCTAGCCGAAGAGCTTTGGGAGAGCATAGGCGGCAAGGGATCTGTAATAGATCAGCCGTGGCCGCAGTACGATCCAAAACTTCTAATTACAGATACCATCACGGTTGTTGTGCAGATCAACGGCAAAGTTCGTGCAGAATTAGAAGTTCCTACAGATATTTCTGAGGAAGACGTTATTTCTCAGGCTAAAGCTGATGAGCGTGTGCAGAAATATATTGAAGGAAAGCAGCTCAAGAAGGAGATTTATGTTCCGGGAAAATTGGTTAGTTTGGTTGTGTGATCAAAATTTGGCGTTCATAGACGTGTTGATTCCCAATTCCTTGAGGCGTGCACATATTTCGCGTTGAAGTTGATGGATGAAGAGAACACGTCGTCGACATCCGAATTCAGATGCGTACGCTAGGCGTTCATATAGTCCAAGTGTGCGATCATTATTTACGTGATCATGATCTATACTTATTTGTGGATCAAATGGATCCACTCCTGACACACACAATTGCAAAATAGATTTTGCATCTTGTTGGATTTCTATCATCAGACCTTGAACTTCGGTTGCGCAATTTTGCTCTACCCAGGCATGGAGAATCTCGTGCAGCCTGATTATGCCATCTTCAATGCGAGACAGACTTGCCATCAATTTGCGCCGTTCTCGTTTTTTCAGCAAACGCGCAACGGTTTGAGGATGATCGATGGTACTAGTATTTTCCATATTGAATGCAGAGTGTAGTTCTGTCATGGATTCTACGCATCCTTACAAGTCATTCTTTTTCTCTTACTAAAGTGGTGGAGTGAAGTAGTGCTGATTTCGTACGATCGCGGTATACTGCCAGCCCCATGGATCTCGTAGAAGAAATAAAGGCGCGACTCCCAATAGAAGAACTTGTGGGTCAGTACAGGCAAATAAAGAAGAAGGGGCGTAATTTTGTTTGTCTCTGCCCATTCCACAACGACACGCATCCCAGTATGGTTGTTTCGCCAGACAAAGGCATCGCGTACTGTTTTGCATGCAACAACGGTGGGGACATATTTAGTTTCTATCAGACAGTAGAAGGTGTGGATTTCCGGCAGGCACTAAAAGACCTTGCCGAGCGCACAGGTGTGGAATTACCTAAGGATCAAGAAATGTCACCGGAAAAAAAGGATGAGAAGGATCGTCTTAGAAGTTGTCTTGAGGCTGTACTTAAGTTGTATCAAACCAAGCTCTCGAAACACGATAAAGCTAAGGAGTATTTAAAGAAGCGAAATGTATCTGCTGAGCAGATCAAAACATTTCAAGTAGGAGTAGCTCCAGATTCTTTTTCCACAACATACGAGCATTTACTCAAAGATGGTTTTTCTCGCAGCGAGATTCTCGCGGCCGGTCTAGGCGTACAAAAGGAGCTAAAAGAAGAGAAAATCTACGATCGGTTCCGCAACCGACTAATGTTTCCGATTCACGATTTACAAGGAAGAATTGTTGGGTTCGGCGGTCGTACATTGGGTGAAGATGATGCGAAGTACATAAACTCATCCGAAGGGCCTTTGTACCAAAAGTCGCGTGTGCTTTATGGCTTCCATCACGCCAAAGATGCCATGCGCGAAAGCAAAACGGTTATTTTGGTGGAGGGTTATTTTGATGTTCTCGCGTGCCATAGAGTAGGTGTTCACAATGTTGTGGCTGTGAGCGGAACTGCACTCACAGAAGATCACGTGCGCGTTATAAAGCGCACTTGTGAGAAAGTTGTGTTGTGCTTAGATCAAGACACAGCGGGACGCGATGCTGCAGAGCGCGCATTCCATTTATGTAGCTCAGCAGAGCTACGAGTTCACATCATCACACTCGAACACAAAGATCCTGCAGATGCCGCTGATGCTGATCCAAAGGTTTTGCGAGGAACATTGGAATCCGGTGGTGATGATTATATAGAACACGTTTTGCTACAGATTGGAGAAGGGGACATTGCGTCTGCAGATGGTAAACATATCGCATTGCAACGCGCACTTCCGCTTATTGCAGCGGTTCCGTCTGCAGTACAACGTGAGCACTATCTTGCGAGCTTAGCTCGTGTGCTGCGCACAACAGAAACCGTGCTTCAGCAGGATATGGAACAGTTCGAATCGCAGCAGCGTAGCGTGCCAATACCTTCGCATCAGAACGAGGCTACAGTTAGAAATGGGGAGCAGTTTTCCAGAATTGAGATGGCATTGGGTCTTTTCTATATTTATCCAAAGCAACGCGAGATCATTTCACAACTCATTGAACCAACTGATGGCTTTGCATCGGCATTCTATGGGGCGTTGAAATCTGTACCAGAAGCCGAAGAGCTAACTCCAGATATGCTAGATCTCCCTGCAGAACATCGCGAGCGAGTGGCTGTATTGCAGCTTTTTTGCGAAGAAAATGGATTGGGGAATTGGCCTGAAACAATGGCGACAAGTGAACTCAAAAAGCACTGTAGAGTTGCAAATCAGACCATGCTTCGTAGTAAATTGCGGCTACTTAGTACGCAACTACTAGATGCCAGGCGCGATGGGAAAAAGCTTGAGGAAGAGCAGCTACGAACGCAGTATCAGCAGGTGCTCAAGATTGCGAAAATCGCAACGGCATAGATACGTAAGGAATTACCTTGGCGTAGCGCAACAAACTCCTATACTGCGTGCTCAATGGCGTCGCATCCGAGAAAATTTATCGCGCAACCAACTGAGGAAGAACTTCAGCATTTTCCTGATGCTGTTAAGCACCTCATAAAAAAAGGACGTGAACAGCGCTATGTTACACATCAGGAGATTATGGCTGCCGTGCCAAGTGTCGAAAAGAATGTGGAGCTTTTGGACGATGTATATTCGCTTCTTGTAAATCTCGGTATCCAGATCATTGATGTTAAAGACGCTCTAATTTGGGATCGGCGAGCAAAAGCCGGCGATGTGCCTGAGCCATCAGAAGATCTGGCAGAAATAGTAACAGCGGAAACAGAAGACGAAGATGAATCAGAAGATGAATCAGAAGAGGCGGAAGAAGAAACTGTAACAAAGCGAGGAAAGCCAGGAGAACAAGATGAGGAAGAAGCACATTTGGAGATGATTGCTCGTGCAGGAATCATGACGGATGACAAAGAGCTTTCGGTGGAGGAAAAGACAAAGCGCAAACGTGAACGCGAAGTAGATTTGCTGGAGATCAGTAACGACTCCGTGCGTATGTACCTATCGGAAATTGGTCGTGTACCTCTCATCGATGCAAAGAAAGAAGTGGAATTAGCACGTCGTATTCGCAAAGGCGATGCATCTGCCAAGCAGCAGCTTGCAGAGGCTAACCTTCGTCTTGTTGTTAGTATCGCAAAGAAGTACATCGGACGAGGTCTTTCGTTCCTAGATCTCATTCAGGAAGGAAACATTGGTCTTTTCCGTGCTGTCGAAAAGTTCGATCCAGAGCGTGGATTTAAGTTCTCCACGTACGCTACGTGGTGGATTAGGCAGGCAATCACACGTGCCATTGCTGACCAGGCGCGCACAATTCGTATTCCTGTGCACATGGTGGAAACTATTAATAAGCTCACGCATACACAGCGTCGTCTCGTACAGGAGCTAGGTCGTGAGCCAACAGTAGAAGAGCTCGCTGTAGAAATGGAAATTGATGTGAAGAAAGTGAGGCACATAAAGAAAATTAGCCAGGATATCGTATCGCTCGAGTCTCCAGTTGGATCAGAGGAAGACAGCAAGCTCGGTGACTTTATTGAAGACGACGAGGCTGTAAATCCATTTGAAGCAACAAACCGCCAACTACGAAAAGAGAATGTACACGCTATGTTGGACTTCTTAACCCCACGAGAACGAAAGATTATTGAAATGCGATTTGGATTGTGTGATGGTATTGGCCACACGCTAGAAGAGGTGGGCAAGGAATTCGGTGTAACTCGTGAGCGCATTCGTCAGATCGAAGCCAAGGTATTGCAGAAGATGCGCGATCATCCAAGATCTATGACAATTCGAGAGCAGGCAGGAGCAGCAAAACGTGTTGGATTCTCGCCTATTGTGGCGTTTGTACAGGGCAAGCTTTGTCCTGAATGCCGCAAGGGAACGCTTGTTGATCTCATCAAAGAAGGCAGGCGAATCCTAAAATGCGATTCATGTGCATATGAGATGTCCACAGATTAGCCTGCACAAAAAACACTCCCCCAAGTAAGACTCAGGAGAGTGTGTTCCTCACATTTTAAAAAGAACTACTTACAGCAGTTCATTGATTTATAGACTGCGGATGCACCAACAAGAATATATACGACATTCTCGACAGTGGGCCACGAGCCCAAGAGCATTTCTACGACGTTGCCTTGGAATCCAAGGAAGTATCCAAGTCCCATGAGACCCCAGTTAAGGGCACCAACTAGAACGAGGACCCAGGCAACAGTACCGACTGTAGAATTGTTAGACATATTAATAAGGGGGAATGAGGAAATTACAGATGAATGTACCACAGTAAGGCGTGTAAGAGACCTTGCATGTATGCGGAAGACACGCGCCATTGTAAGTATGTCAAGCAGAGGCCTTCTTGTGCATGTGATCTATTTGCACCTCTGATACCATTGTTCCGTGACTCAGAAAAATGATTCCGCAGTGCCCGAAATTCAAAAGAGACGTCAGGACACAGCTCAGTTTGATCGTGAGCTAAAGCGATTGAATCCTGAACAGCGAGCAGCAGTAGATACTATAGAAGGCTCGGTAATGGTTGTTGCAGGGCCGGGGACAGGAAAAACACAGGTTCTGAGTATGAGAGTGGCCAATATACTCAAGAAGACGCAGATGAGGCCTTCTAACATTCTATGCCTCACGTTCACTACGTCCGGCACCAAAGAGATGCGCGAACGTTTGCGAAGCATCATTGGTCCGGATGCATATGGCATTACCGTGAATACCATTCATAGTTTCTGCAATGACTTAATTCAGCAGAATCCGCAACTCTTCATCGATTTCCGCGCACAAGAGCAAATCAGTGGTATTGAACAATTGCAGGTTGTACGCAAGGCAATCAAAGAACTTGGCGCAACGTCTCCTCTATACAATCCCGTTGCAGAGCGGGATCGGGCAGCTGATGTTCTGGATCGAATCACGAATATGAAGAAGGAAGGAATCTCCCCAAATGCACTCAGAGATCATGTGGAGGCATATGCAGAAGAGATCAAAAAAACACCGACCGGTCGGGACCGTGATCCGGAGAGCAAGGCGTACAAAGATGACCTAAAGAAGGTTGAGCAGTTTAAAGATTTCATTATTGTCTACGAGGCGTACAACAACTCTCTCACAGAGAGCTATCGGTACGACTACGACGATATGATTTTGGTTGTGCTGGAAGCGCTCAAAGAGAACGATTGGCTACTTGCAACGTTGCAGGAGAGATACATGTATATTCTGGTTGATGAATTTCAGGACTTAAACGGAGCTCAAAACCGTGTACTGGATCTTCTCACAACCTACGAACATGTAGACAATGCACCGAATATTTTTGTTGTTGGTGATGACGATCAGGCAATTTTCCGATTCCAGGGTGCCAACATCGGCAACATGCAGTCGTTCATCGAGCGCTTCGCCGATACGACTCTTATCACCCTCACAGAGAACTA
>Ga0222658_1000686_pt1 | contig 17510 bp, 16 predicted proteins | sample AntAcemetagen476_FD_179830 | JGI IMG/M metagenome (GOLD analysis project Ga0222658, IMG submission 179830) | Saline water microbial communities from Ace Lake, Antarctica - #476 | ecosystem: Environmental > Aquatic > Non-marine Saline and Alkaline > Saline | place: Antarctica: Ace Lake... | reverse complement strand
CTCAAGAACCGGTCTTGATTTATATGAAAAAAAGATTGCTATTTTTCTAACTTTTAGTTAAAATATATCACAGTTCATTTTTGGCCCCATCGTCTAGTGGCCTAGGACGCAAGATTCTCATTCTTGTAACACGGGTTCGACTCCCGTTGGGGTCACCATAAACATAAGTAGCTGTAATTCCTATAGTTATGCAGGAGTTACAGCTTTTTTGTTTTACAGCGCCTCTTCCGTAATTTCCCTTTCATTCCCCCATATTTCCCATATAGTAGGTAGCAATTTAGGCAGCAGTAAAATCATCGTCTTTGCGCGCAAAGCGAAGCAATCTCAAAATAGGCGGTGCGCATGAAAGGCTACCAATTTTTACAGAATAACTTTTTTGGTACCTGCCGAGTACGCAAGATATCCAAGCTCCCTATGTTACTCCTAATCTATCTGCGAGGTCTATATGCTTATTATGGCAAGCCGACTTTTTTTTACAAGGACGAACAGATAATGCAGGATTTAGGTATATCTCGTAATACATTGAGGCAGGCGCGCAGACACTTGCAGGAAAGAGGTGTAATCAACTTTTATATATCTAATGGTAGGGGTAAGGCAACAAGATATTTAATGCTTGAGACAGAGCTTGCCCCTGAAATAAAAGGGTCAAGAGCTGAGAGAAAAGGGTCGGATCCTAACCCTTTTTCTAAACAGAAAAAGGGTCAAAATTTCACCCCCAGGATTAATAGAACAACTAAACCATTAAACTATGTCAATTCTGATTTACCGGACTGGATGCAATTAGGTGCCGAGCGCCTAAAAAGAAGGAGTGAAGGCTATGTTTAACCTAAAATCCATGCTTAGTAGCCCCTATGGCTATTATGACTATATATGGGTAGATGTCCTGCTTATACACGAAACCCGCAAAGCTATTTTGATTGACTTTGACGGTAGGAGAGCCTGGTTGGCAAAAGCGTGGATATTAAGAATAAACACACATCATCATAATGGGCGAATCAAAGCAATCTTCATTAAGATATCATCATACAATTGGAGTAAAAAATTTACTTGACATAGTTGTATTTTTTGTTATAATGTGAGATGAAATAGAGGTGGGGAGATATTACAAAAAGTATGAGAGTTATAAAATGTAATATAATCATTGAAGGACTACAATAGCAATTTTATTGATAAATACAGATATGTATGTTATAATATATAATAATGGAGGTTGATATGACGTGGGAACGGTTTACAGATATAGGAAGAAGCATGAACCCAAAAATATCAATAAGGGGCAATGTGCAAATTGGACTTAACACAGCAGCAATAGATAAGTTCAAACTAAAGGATTATAAGTATGCTGTATTGTTTTTTAACAATAGCAATCGGTGGATAGGAATACGATTAACAAATGACCATACTGAAGAAGGAGCTTGTAAATTGCGAGTAAGAGATGATGACAAAGGTGCTCATATTTCTGCTAAATCATACATTGCGAAATATAATTTAAGCGATTTATCAGTAAAGAGGTTTGAAGCTTCCTGGGATGAGAATGATAAGATGATTGTTGCAATTGTAAAATAAATAAAACGAGCAGGCTACCGTTTGCGCGATAGCCTGCTTCTAATTAGCACTCTATGCTACCATTGGCTCGATAACGATAATGAGATGCTATTCTTTTTTAGTTTACCTCATTTAAGTTTCCTGGTCAAGAGATTTTTGCAAGAGAGAGGAGGTAATTGAACAATATATAGTGCTATTAATTATATAGATAAATGAGTATCGATAACCATTAATGATTTAACAAGGAGACTAGGCTATGAGTTTTTCAGATCAAGTTATTCAAGCAGTTTGGCAAAAAGGAGACATTGTACCTAGCTATGATCCCAATGTTTGGAGAAAAGATCAATGTGGAGCATGGATGCGCAAAGGACATTATGGAAACAGAGATTCTAAATATGGTTGGGAGATTGATCATATCAAACCAGAATCGGATAATGGTAGCGATGAACTTTTAAACTTGCGTCCTCTTCAATGGGAAAATAATGCTAGTAAACAAGATGGCCGCTTAACATGTCCAGTTACAGCATCTGGCACAAGCAACACTTAAAATAATGAGAATATAGGGGCAGGTTTTTAGCTGAACCTGTCCCTATACAACTAATACAGGAGAATAAAATGTCAGGGAAAAGAGATACATATAAATATTACTTTAAAGTAGGTAATAAGATAGTTCATGGTGGCATAACAGATGATTTAGAGCGAAGGGAAGAAGAGCATCAACAGAAATGGTCTAAGGGTCATATTAAGCAGGTGGGCCTTAGAACAACAGAAGAAGCGGCACGAGCATGGGAAGAAGAAAAAGGTTATAACTAGTCAAAATTGAAAAGGCGCACAGAATAAAAACTGTGCGCCTTTTAAGTATTTAATAAAATATGTCCCTGGATATGGTAATAAGAAGTTTTTATGAAGAACTTTATAACTTTTATGATATAATAAATTATGTTCAAATCAGTTAAAACAAAGAAACTTACGCCAGCATTAATATTGCTGGCAATTTTTTTGCTATTTATCCCGCACGCTGTTGCTACAGAAGCAGATGTAACCTTTGTAGGCGGAAGAGACTATTATTCAATTGCTAAAAATTCTCTACAAAGTGCAGAAGAGTCAATATATATGGTTATGTATCAGGTAAGCCTTTATTCTTACGATAAAACTTCGCGTGTATATAATCTTGTGAGTGAGCTGATAAAAGCGCATAAGCGAGGAGTAGTTGTAAGGGTGGTTTTGGATCAAAATATTGATTTTGTTAGTGGTCGAAACATCAACCAATGGATGCCAGAAGGAAAAAATGTTTGGTGTTTCAAGGTATTTAAAGAAGCTGGTGTTGATGTGCGCTATGATAATCTTACAACATATACTCATGCCAAAGCTATTGTCATAGATAGCGAAATAATTATAATGGGTAGCTCAAATTGGAGTAAAAGCGCGTTTAACAAGAACGCAGAAGTTAACCTTTTAATAAAATCAAAAGATTTAGCAGGAGAAATCCTAGAATATTTCAAAACTATTAAGACAGATGATAAGGCAACGAATGCTATCCCAATTCAGCAAAACGGAGTTCCTGTATTTTGGGAATTCCTAGAAAATTCAAAATTGGCAGGCCGCATGCTTACCAAGCACGCGGAAAGGGCGCTTGATCTATATCTATTATTGTTAAAGGATTTTGACGGAAATGCTGAGGGCAAGATAGCATTAGATTACGACAAGGTAGCAGTCAGCCTAGGACTAAAAGATAAAATGACAAGAACAGACTATAGAAGGCAGATTGCCAGAATTCTAAGAGAGCTTGAAAAGGAATATGATCTTACAAAATTCGAGCCTGAATTTGCAAAAGATGCTATTGTCACGCTGTTAAGCTATGAAGATCCAGCAAGTCCTTATGCGGTACCGGAAGATAGGTATTTTCAGATACCAGATGAATTTTGGGGGTACGGATGGAATAATAAGCTTTCGATGAGAGCAAAATTCTGCTATCTTATCAATTTAGCATATGTATGTAGAAGTAATAATAACCCCTGGTGGTTTTCAAGCAGAGATGTTTTATCAAAACGCTTTAATATAGGCAAATGGGTTATCAGCAAAGGCATGGGGGAATTACGAAGCTTAAATCTTATAGACGTTTCATACGATACGCCGAAGGACGGTAAGTACGAAAATATGCTGGCTAAGTCTTATAAGGTATTGCCTTTATACGACCCTGAATGGCTGGAAACGGAATGGGATAGGTTAGAGGTGGCATACGGCTCAAAAGAGTTTAGGAAGGCAAGGCAATACGCAAAAATAGTCTTTAAAGAGAATGACCCTCAAGTAGTGGAAGATATACTTATTACAATCAAGGTTGCTGGTGAAGAACCTGTAAAGAAGGCTTTTAGTGTAGTAGCAAAGAAGCGTACAGATAACGCAAAAAGATGCTATGCCTATGTAAAGGGAATATTAGCCAATTTGCAGGAATAAAGTTCCCCGCACTATAAGTTTATACTTTTTCTGACAAGCAACCCTTGTGTTTAACTTGACAGGGCTGTATATGCAGCCTATAATTATTATAAATATAGCAATTATATAAAAAATAATGTTATAGAGGTTAAATAATAGAAAGAGGTTATAAAAGATGTTTACCCGGCATCTGCAAAAACTAAACCAAGATCCGAAAAAGTTGTCAGAAGAACTGCCGAATTATGTACCGCTAGTATTCAATTCTAAAAAACGTGGATATGACAATTACTGGTGCAAAACAAATACTAAAAACATAATAAAGTATCCCGTAATATACGCATTATGGCTAAGCGCTAATGACGAAAACCCTGTATACATTGGACAATCAACAGATGTAGGAAGACGTTTTTGGGTGCATTTTGGTGCGGATTATTGGGGAGAATTCAAGCCAAAATATGCATCTATTATCGAATCAGAAAAATTTGCCAATCCGTGGTTTTTGACTCTTGTTGAGAGATTTTTGATTACTGTAATAAGACCAAGAAAAAACGACCCTAAAAAATAAAATGTTCTATAATAGATTACTCTAGTGTGCCATGCCACCAGCTTTTTAAGCTGTTGACTTTGGCCGCTGAGTAGAAAGGTTATATTTTTAGAAACTGAGAATAAGTTATGTATATTCTGTAGGTTATAAGAGGATAGTGCAAAATGAATAGAAGAAGAACAGACGGTGACGAAACGTGGGCCAGGCTTCTTAGTTGGGCGAAAGGCCAAAAGTCTAGTGAGAGGCTTGCATCCCATATTTTAAGAGTTAACGGATATAAGTCTATAGATCCTTCGCACCCATTAGGAGGGCAGGATGGGCTAAAGGACTTTATAACTATAAAAGACAATATTAAATGGATAGGAGCTGCCTACTTTCCAAGAGGACATAAGAATTTTTCCGAAATCAAGAATAAATTCAAAAATGATTTGAAAGGAATTGAGATAAATAAAGTAAGCGGAATGGTTTTCGTTACTAACCAAGAGTTAAATCTTGGAGAAAGAAGAGAGTTAAAGAAACTTGGAAAACCAAGCACGATTGAAATTTATCATTTAGAACGAATAGCAAATATACTCGATGCACCAGAAAATTATGGTACTCGCCTTGAATTTTTGGACATTGAATTAACAAAAGAAGAGCAGTTATCGTTTTTCGCAATAAGAGACCAAAAATTATTTCAATTAAACGAAAAACTTGAAATGCTAATGACTGATTATAATGCATTCAAAAAATCTTTCAAGTATGACGAAAGCGCCGAGATTTTTAAAGAAAGGACTACGGGGGAAATACATTCCATAATTGATGAGCTAACAGACAAAATTTGGTACGACAGACATCAAATGTTGAAACGTATGGTTGAAGAAAAGCAATCTAAAGTAGATCCTAAAATATGGAAAGGTGCCCTTCAGGCAGAAAAGATGCTAGAAGCAAAATATGGGATTGAAAATCTTGGCCCACACGGTGATTTCGAGTGGGGAATGCTCAATGGCAAGCTTTCTGCTCTTCGGTGGATTGTTGGTTTCGAGTGGGATATGCTGGATACATAAGAAAATATAGCAAGGCACTGCATCTAACTATTTTTTGCACCATTCTGCAGTGTGAAAAAATGGCTTAGCTTTATCGTTCTTGGATTCAAGCTACTATTGCACTATTAAGGTAAAACAGATGATAAGTAATAAAAGAAGAGGTGCTATATGAGCAATAATGGTAATGGTGATTTAACTTTTACATCTAAACTTTGGCAAGCGGCAGATAAATTGCGTAATAACATGGACGCTGCTGAGTATAAACATGTTGTTTTAGGGTTAGTATTTCTGAAGTATATTTCAGATGCTTTTAAAGAGATATATGAAAGATTAAAGAATGAAGCTGGCGCTGATCCCGAAGATTCAGATGAATATAGAGCAGAAAATGTTTTTTATGTGCCTGAGAAAGCAAGATGGGGCTATTTGCAAAAGAATGCTAAGCAGCCCACCATTGGTAAAATTCTTGATGATGCTATGGATGAGATTGAGAAAGATAACGCTACCCTTAAGGGAGTTTTGCCAAAGAATTACGCAAGGCCGGCACTTGACAAGCAAAGACTTGGCGAACTTATTGATTTAATTGGTACAATAGGCTTAGGTGATAAAGAAAACAGAAGCAAAGATATTTTAGGGCGAGTATACGAGTATTTCTTAGGTGAATTTGCAGATGCAGAGGGAAAGAAAGGCGGTCAGTTTTATACTCCACGCTGCATTGTAAAGCTGTTAGTTGAGATACTTGAGCCATATAAAGGTAGAGTATTTGATCCTTGTTGTGGAAGTGGTGGCATGTTTGTCCAGAGTGAAAAGTTTGTTCAGGCTCACGGTGGAAGAATCGGAGATATTGCTATTTATGGCCAGGAGTCTAATCAAACAACTTGGCGATTATGTAAAATGAACCTCGCTATTAGGGGGATAGACGCAAATATTGCCTGGAATAATGAAGGCAGTTTTCGTAATGATGCGCAAAAAGACTTAAAAGCGGATTTTGTTATTGCTAATCCACCATTCAATGACAGCGATTGGCATGGTGAGGTATTAAGAGAGGATGCGCGTTGGAAATACGGGATACCACCAAAAGGCAATGCTAATTTTGCGTGGGTACAACACTTTATTCATCATTTATCACCGACAGGTATTGCAGGTTTTGTATTAGCTAATGGTTCGATGTCGTCTAATACTTCTGGCGAAGGCGTTATAAGAAGAAAGATTGTAGAGGCTGATTTAGTTGACTGCATGGTTGCATTACCTTCGCAACTTTTTTATAATACAATGATTCCCGCGTGCCTTTGGTTCGTTTCCCGCAATAAGAAAAATCATAAGTTTAAGGATAGACATGGAAAAGTTTTGTTTATAGATGCTCGAAATATGGGAAAAATGTTAGATCGAAGGCATAGAGAGTTGACAGATAAAGATGTAGAAAAAATTGCTGATACTTACCACGCATGGCGTGGCGAAGGCGTAAAGTACGAAGATGTTAAGGGATTTTGTAAAACTGCAAATCGCGAAGAAATTGAAAAGCATGATTTTATTTTAACTCCAGGGCGCTATGTAGGAGTAGAAGAAATAGAAGAAGATGATGAAGTTTTTGAAGAAAAGATGAAAAGATTAACTGCTGAGCTTTCAGAGCAGATGAAACAAGGTAAAAAGTTTGATGAAGAAATAAGGAAGAATCTAAAAGGTATTGGATATGCAATCTAAAACAAGGTTCAAAAAAACAGAGATAGGAAAAATTTCTGAGGATTGGAAAAAAAAGATTTTAGGAGAAGAAATAGAATTGTGCTATGGAAAAGGGTTGCCAAAATCAAAGCGCAATTTTGGAGTTACGCCTGTTTTTGGTTCAAACGGAATCGTTGGGTATCACAACGATTCTTTAGCCAAAGGACCGGGCATTATCGTCGGTAGAAAAGGTTCTGTTGGAGAAGTTAAATTTTCAAAAGATGATTTCTGGGCAATAGATACTACTTATTTTGTTAAACTTAAGAGAAAAGGCGATATTCATTTTTGGTATTATTTATTATTGACTCTGAAGTTAACCAAAATGAATTCACATAGCGCTGTGCCTGGGTTGAATAGGGATAACGTTTATGGACTATTGAAAAGAATACCAAATTTGGAAGATCAGCAGTGTATAACTAAAATTCTATCAGATTTAGATTCAAGGATTGAGTTAAATCAGGAAATGAACAAAACGCTTGAAGCAATTGGGCAGACTTTATTTAAACGCTGGTTTGTTGATTTTGAGTTTCCTAACGATGAAGGTAAGCCGTATAAGTCTAATGGTGGAGAAATGTTTGATTCGGAGATAGGAAAGATACCGAAAGAATGGAAAATTACTGAATTAAAAGAATGTGGGGATATTATCTGCGGGAAAACCCCTCCGACGAAAGATAAAGATAATTATGGTGTTGATGTTCCATTTATTACTATACCTGATATGCGAGGAAAGGTTTTTGCTATTAAGACAGAGAGAAAGCTATCTTTAGTTGGAGCAAAGACACAGACAAAGAAAGAACTTCCGCCTTTATCTATATGCGTAAGTTGTATAGCTACTCCTGGCATAGTTGTATTAACATCCGAAACGAGCTATACTAATCAGCAGATAAATAGTATTGTTTGTAAAAGGGAAATAAGCCCGTATTTTATTTATTTGATTATGTCAAAAATGAGTGAGCAGATAAAACTTTTAGGACTTGGTGGAACAGCAACGTTGAATCTTAATACAGGTAATTTCTCTAAAATAAAAGTTATTTATCCATCAACGCAGGTAATGAAGACTTTTCACGCAAAAATGAAGGCAATTTTTGATAAAATACTTCTAAATGTAAAAGAAATGAATATGTTATCTCAAGTTCGTGATTCTCTTCTTCCTCGTTTAATGTCAGGAAAGATTAGAGTTAGGCGTTAATCCTACAAAAGGAGACAAAGTGTTTATAAAAAGCATCAGTATAAAAAATTTTAGATCAATACTACATGAAAACTTTGAAGCAAAAGATTTAAATGTGATTGTGGGAAATAATGATGTAGGAAAGTCAAATTTTCTTAAGGGATTTAATTTATTTTTTAATGGCCAAACAGATGTAGAAAAAGATTTTAATTTTAATAATGATTATTGCGCTTTCGCAATACCCAAAATGAGAAAGGCGAAAGAGATAGTAATAGAAATTATTTTCCAGCCACCAAACAATTACAACGAAGGAAAAAATATTATTTGGAAAAAAACATGGCGAAAAGAAGGTTTTTTTGCACAAAAAATCAAATACAAAGACGGAGCTGATATACCTGCGCGCTCAAGAGTAAAGGTTTGGTTAAGACGAATAGTTTATAAATATGTACCAGCAATAAAAAGCAATGCATATTTTTCTGAATTGCTTAAAGACTTGCACAACACACTTTATTTAACAATTGAAACTGAGCTTAAAAGAGCTGGTAAAAAGTTTATGGAAAATATTGAGAAACACACCATGCGAATCAGTAAAGAGCTAATAGAGAGGCTTAATGTTGAAAGCAGTATTCAGTTGCCAGCAGATCTAAGCGATTTGTTTGCTACACTTGATTTTCAAACAAAGCAAGGAAAGGCAGAAATTTCATTAAAGCGAAGAGGGGATGGGATAAAAGCAAGATATATACCTATAATCTTAAAATTTCTAGCAGAACACGAGAAACTTTATCATGCAAGAGGAGCCGTAAGGAGTAATACTATTTGGGGATATGAAGAACCGGAAAATAATTTAGAACTGTTAAAAGCTTTTGAACTTGCAGAAGAACTTTTTGAGTATTCAAAGAATATACAGATATTTATTACTACACATTCCCCCGCATTTTATTCGATCGGGAAAAAGGAAAAAGAGCGAGTGGAAAGTTTATTTGTTAATTTAAAAGATGATAAACTTATTTCGTGCATTAATCCTATACATCCTAGCACTATTTCAAACATAGATGTTGAAATGGGGTTATTGCCAATTATAACACCACATATTCAAGAGCAAGTTAAAAAGAATGAGGAAACAAGTAAGAGACTGAGTAGGATTGAAGAAAAAATTAAAAACGAAAATAGTCCCGTTTTATTTGTAGAGGGATTGACAGACAAGACCATACTGGAAAAAGCAATAAAATTGTATGAGCCAGATTTGCTAAAGACAGTGGTTATAAAATCTAAGAAATCAGCAGGATATAATTACGTAAAAGATAATTTGATGGCTTGGGCATATCTTGGTAAAAAGATTAAAGTGGCTGGGCTTTTTGATTTTGATAAGAATTCGAAAAAAGCAAAAGTCGAAGTAGATGATATCAAGAAAATTAGAAAAGCAAAACATGAAAAACAACTTAAAACTTTTTTGCTGCCTAAACCAGCCCACATTATAAATATTTTTAAAAAAGGGGTATCCATTTCATTTTCTATAGAAGAGCTATTCCCTGCTTTTATCTGGGAGCATGCAAAAAAACAGGGGTGGCTTGAATATAAACAAGGTTTGATAGAAGAAAATCCTTCTTGTACCATAGACACCTCTTTTCAGGATTTTTGCAAAAAGAAGGGATTGCTCGAGCATGATTTGTATTATTTAAAAAAAGTGAAAGATGCACACAAAAAAGAGTTTTCTATTTATGTAGCTTGTTTAAAAGGAGAATCTCTGAAAAGAGCGTTTTCTGAATTTAATAAATTGATACTAGAGTTAAAAGAATTTTTTAAATAATTATCGCAAATTATTTATTTCCAAAAACCAATACTGTATGATTAAAATGATTAAACCAATTACTGAATCAGAAATCGAACAATTTGCTTTAGATATCCTTTCAGGATTAGGGTACAAGGTTATCTATGGGCCTGATATTGCACCTGATGGGGGTAGGCCTGAGCGTAATGAGTATTCTGATGTGGTTCTTCTCGATAGGTTAACAGCTACAATAGACAAATTTAATCCTGATATTCCTGGTGCAGCGAAACAGGATGCTGTGAAGAAGATATTGAGAACCGAAAGTCCTAATCTTGTTGTAAATAATCAACGTTTTCATAGAATGCTAGTTGATGGTGTTGACGTTGAATATAGGGATAGGGGCAGAATTGTTAGTGATAAGGTTTGGCTTTTTGATTTTAAAGAACTAAAGAATAATGAATTTTTGGCAGTTAATCAATTTACAGTTATAGAAAATAATCATAATAGAAGGCCTGATATTGTATTGTTTGTGAATGGTTTGCCTTTAGGTGTTATTGAGCTTAAAAATCTTGCCGATGAAAATGCAACTGTACATTCTGCTTTTAATCAACTTGAGACTTATAAAGCGCAAATTCCTTCTATATTCCATTTCAATGAATTTTTAATCATTAGTGATGGTGCTGAGGCAAAGGCGGGAACTATTACCTCTAACTGGGAACGTTTCTTGCCATGGAAAACCATTGATGGCAATGAGAGCGTTTCAAAAGTTATCTCACAGATAGAAGTACTTTTAAAAGGAATGTGCAACAAGCAAGTATTTTTAGATCTAATCAGACATTTCGTTGTATTTGAAAAAGATCAAAATACTTTGCATAAAAAATTGGCGGCATATCATCAATATCACGCAGTTAATAAAGCGGTTGATGCTACTATTAAGGCTTCTAAGGAAGACAGGCGCTGTGGCGTTATTTGGCATACACAAGGTTCTGGTAAAAGCTTAATCATGGTTTTCTATACAGGAAAGCTTGTCTTAAGGATGGATAATCCCACAATTGTGGTTATTACAGATCGTAATGATTTAGATGATCAGCTATTTGGGACTTTTAGTAGATGTAGTGATTTGCTACGTCAAAAACCTATGCAAGCAACATCACGAACTAAGCTTAGAGAATGCTTAAAAGTGGCTTCAGGGGGTGTTGTTTTTACAACAATTCAGAAATTTATGCCTGAACAAAAAGGTGATAAATACCCCCTTCTTTCTGATAGGAAAAATATTGTTGTTATTGCAGATGAAGCTCACAGGAGCCAGTATGCTTTTATTGATGGCTTTGCCAGGCACATGCGGGATGCTTTACCCAGTGCTTCATTTATCGGGTTTACAGGAACACCTATTGAGAGATCAGATAGAAATACAAGAGCTGTTTTTGGTAATGACATTGATATTTACGATATTGAACAGGCGGTTGAGGATGGTGCTACTGTTAGAATTTATTATGAAAGCAGATTAGCCCAGATTGAATTAAAAAGTGATGAAAGGCCTAAAATTGATCCAAGCTTTGAAGAGGTTACAGAAGGAGAAGAAGTTTCAAAGAAAGAGAAACTTAAGAGTAGATGGGCAAGGTTTGAAGCAATTGTTGGGAGCAAGAAGCGCATAAAACAGATAGCCAAAGATATAGTCGCTCACTTTGAAGAACGGCTTAATACTATTGATGGTAAGGCTATGGTTGTTTGTATGAGTAGGCGCATATGTTTTGATTTACATAATGAGATTGTCAAGTTGAGGCCTTTATGGTACCACAAAGATGACGACAAGGGGTTTATTAAGGTTATTATGACTGGTTCTGCAAGCGATCCCGTCCATTGGCAAGAACACATAAGAAGTAAGCCAAGGCGTAGAGAACTTGGTAATAAAATGAAAGATCCTAGCAGTCATTTGAGGCTAGCTATTGTTAGAGATATGTGGCTTACTGGTTTTGACGTACCATCACTCCATACTATGTATATAGATAAACCGATGCGCAGTCATGGCCTTATGCAAGCTATAGCGCGGGTTAACAGAGTTTTTAAAGATAAGCCAGGTGGGTTAGTGGTTGATTATCTGGGAATTGCAGATGAGCTCAAAAAGGCTCTTTCCGAATATACAAAGAGCGGCGGAAAAGGCAAACCTATGTTTGATCAATCAGAAGCCATTGCTTTAATGCATGAAAAATACGAGATAGTCGTAACACTGTTCCATGGCTTTAACTATAAAAAGTTTTTTGTGGCATCTATACGCGAGAAGATGTCTATCATTGCTATGGCCGAAGAACATATATTAAAGCAAAAAGATGGCAAAGAAAGATTGTTGTTATATGTATCTCAGCTGTCAAAGGCTTTTGCTCTTGCAGTGCCTCGAAAAGAAGCTATTAAGATTCGTGATGAAATAGGATTTTTTCAAGCTGTTCGATCTCGACTTTCAAAATTCCAGGCATCTTTCGGCAAGACTGGTGAAGAACTGGACTCAGCCATAAAACAGATAATCTCTAAAGCAGTGTCATCAGATAGGGTGATTGATATTTTTGAAGCAGCTGGTTTGAAAAAACCGGACATTTCCATATTGTCTGATGAGTTTTTAGCAGAAGTTAAAGGCATGCCTCACAAAAACCTTGCCTTTGAGTTATTGAAGAAGTTATTAAACGATGAGATTAAAATAAGGTCTAAGAAGAATTTAGTTCAATCTAGATCTTTTGCTGATATGCTGGAAGCTAGTATTAAAAAATATCAGAATAAAGCTATAGAGGCTGCTCAAATCATTGAGGAATTAATAGAATTAGCAAAAAACATGCGCGAAGCCAACAACCGTGGTGAAGAGCTAAATCTAACAGAAGACGAGGTTGCTTTTTATGATGCTCTAGAAGTAAATAACAGTGCAGTTAAGCTGTTGGGTGATGAAGTATTAAGGGCTATCGCAAGAGAATTAGTGCAAGCAGTACGCAATAATATAAGCATTGATTGGACATTAAAAGAAAGTGTACAAGCAAAACTTAGAGTTATGGTAAAAAGAGTTTTAAGAAAGTATGATTACCCACCAGATAAGCAAAAAAAGGCAACAGAGACTGTGTTAGAGCAAGCAACGCTTATATGCAAAGACTGGACTGCTGAGACTGGCTTATGCAAAAAAAGTTTGGAGGAAGATAAAGGAAATTTAGATGCAAGTGAAATATTTTCAGATGATGAGATTAAAGAAGAAAATAAATTCTTACATTATCTTCCAGTGTATTCATTAGCGGCTGTAGCTACTTCATTTGGGAAGGAAGAGCACGTCGAGCAGCTAGGGTGGATGAAATTAGATAGTTATAAGAAACTTGATAAGCATATGTTTATTGCTAAGGTTGTAGGTAAGTCTATGGAACCAACAATTGCAGATGGTAGTCATTGTGTTTTTCGCTTTGATCAAGGTGGATCCAGAAATGGATTAGCTGTTCTTGTTGAATCTCAGCAGGTGACAGATTCTGAAACCCATCAGAAATTTACCATCAAGCGCTATAATAGTGAAAAAGAATATTTTGAGGATGGCACATGGCGCCATAAAAAAATAGTTTTATCTCCTGATAACAAAGAGTTTGATGATATTGTATTGGAAGATGTTTCAGAAGATGATTTTAAAGTGGTTGCGGAATTTATATGCGTTATAAGCTAAAAATTTTTAAGAAAGAATTATGATGGATCTAAAGAAAGTAGAATGCCTTTGTTAAAGCATTCTTATGTAAATAGAAGCATAGCCCTTTTTTAATAAAATACAAAAAGAAATTATTTTAAAAAGAGATTTACGATGATTAACAAAAATACAGTTTTAGTTTTAGGGGCAGGGGCGAGTTGCCATTTAGGGTTTCCTTTAGGTAGACCCCTTATTAATGAGATTTATCGTTTTGTATTTGCAAAATCAGAGGGTTTTTATAAAAGAAATGAAGCGTTGAATCCAGCTCGGGATAAAAAAGAAAACTCTGTTTTGCTTGCACGGTTTTTAGAGCTTTCGGGATATAAAAATGAAAATGGCGAGTACTACACCGCAGAAGATGTTAAGCAATTTGCAGAGGTTTTACATAAAGCACAGCCCCCGTCTATTGACACATTTTTAGCGAGACAACCAAAATATAAGTTATTAGGAAAAATATGCATTATTTTTTGTCTATCTAAATACGAGGATAAGGATGGATGGTTATATAAGCCCTCCAAATATCCAAGCAGACTTATAAATAAGAATGAATTTCCAAGTTTTGGGTGGTATCAACATTTATGGAAAAAAATGCTCGAAGATGTAGGAAGCCTAGAAGAATTAAAGAAAAATAAGTTAACAATTATTACATTCAACTATGATAGGTCTTTAGAATATTATCTAATGGAAGCCATCCAGAATATGTTTGGGGCACCTGAAATAGATGCAGCGGAGGTTTTTAAGAACATAAAAGTAAAACATGTTTATGGCAAATTAGGAAAATTTTACTGGGAAAAAAACTACTTGGAAAGTAATGAAAATGTTACAGCCAAAGAGTGCATGATGGAAACCCAGCCTTTCACCCCATGGGAAATAGGGGTGTTTTTTAGATTAATGGGTGATGTCGGTGAATATGGAATGGATAGTAGAGATTTTGATCCTGGCAGAACAGTTTTAACAGAAGACGCAAGAAAGGAAATAGTGTCAAGGTTCCAGTTTGCAGTAGATGAAATAAAAACTTATTATGAAAATATAGAAAAAGATAAAATGGGAGAATACCGTGTGGATTTACAAGAGGCGACAAGGATTTATTTTCTCGGTTTCGGATACGATGAACAGAATCTTGAATCCATAGGTTTAACGCAAACAAGATCGGTTTCTCTGAACGAACATGTTCATATTTGGGGAACTGCTTATAAAATGACTCATCAAGAAAAAGAACGCTATGCCGGTAGATTAAAACCGTTTGTTGTAAACCCGAATAATGTACATCTCTATGAGGAATGGAGCCATATGGTTAAAGAAGAAGATTTAATCATAGCTAGTTTTTTTAGAGCAGTTTGCGATTTAGAATAATTAATAAATTCCTCTTGACATATGTCAGGACATATGGTATATTCAAAATAGTTCAATGACAGACAAGGAGATAGTAGAAAAGCTAAAGGATTATATGCATCGCAATAATCTCCGGCAGTGGGAATTCGCAAAGAAGATAGGCGTTCCAGAGAGAACATTAAGCAGGTGGCTTAGCAAGGCCACAAAGATTTCTCGAGCTTATTTAAGAGTTCTTGAACAGGAAGGGATTATATAATATTTTTTTATCCAAAAGCAGGACATTTGTCAGGACATATAGCAGGAAGAAAACAGGAGGTAGGCATGAAACTATTAAAGATTGGACAGGTAGCAGAGGTATTGGTCAAGTCACCGAAGACAGTTTATAACTATCTTGAGGCAGGTACATTAGACTGTGGTTTTAAGATTGGCAATGAATGGCGGATAGATGAGCAGGATCTATGGACCTGGATACAGAGAAAGAAGCAAGTATGCGGAGTGCTAAAAATAGCGAGATAAGATATGGCCTGGTTGGATAAAAGAAATAATGGATATTATTATATCTATTGGTATGAGGGGCAGACGCCGTGTGGCAAACCAGCAAAGCATATGAAATCCCTCAAGACCAAGAATGCTGCCAGAGCCAGGATAGTTTATAAGTTATTTGAAGAAAAGATCTATTTTAAAAAGCAGGGGTTTACTACTTTAGATAAAATGGAGATAGATGTTTTTATGCCTCGCCTTGCATCATATTTGAGAGCCAATTTTGAAAACGTGCTTACGCGTAACAAATACTTCGGCAATTATAAGGAATTTGCCAATTTTATGAATGAAAAATATAGATACATAAGGCATTTACAAGAAGTGAAGGATACTCATATAGCAGCGTTCAAAGAGTACGAACGTGCAAAGAATAAAAGCCCTCATACCATAAACGGAGAGCTTACTTCCTTAGGTAAGGTATTTAAGATAGCCAAAGAGCTTAATCATATAAATGAAAATCCGGTAAAGGGTGTATCGAGAATTAAAGCTGCAAAGCCTGCAATAGAATTATATACACAAGACGAGATAAGGCTTATGCTCAAATATTCAAAAGAAAACCCTATGCTGGAAGTGCTTATACTTCTATTATTACAAGCAGCTCCAAGAAGGCAGGAGATAGTCAATTTTAAATGGAGTGATTTCTATAAAGAGAATATGACATTAAAGGTATCGCGCAAAGAAGGATGGAATCCAAAGAAGGATAAGGAAAGGATCCTTAAGCTTTCAAATAGACTTACAGAGATGCTAAATAATCTTGAACGCAAAAGTGATTATATATTTACGCAACAAGAAGGCCGAAATAAGGGTAACAAGTTTTCAAATAGTGGGATTTACAGGTATATTGTACCAAGATTCTTAAAAAGATTGGCCATAGAGGGTGATATGCATAAGTTTAGAGATACGTACGCAAGTTATTCTATTGCCTGCGGCGTTGATGTGGCAAAGGTACAGTGGCGCTTAGGTCATGAGAGCCTAAAAGAGACAGATAAATATGCCATGGCAATAAATGAGCCTATAGAGGACGACATAAAGGTTATTTTTGTTGGAGAAAAAAGAGAGCTAACATAAAGATGCCGCGGAAATTGAATTTTTTAGATTTTATATTGATATATATAAAATATATAGAGTATAATGTAATACATATAAGGAGAAAACGATATGGATAAACGATCAGTAGGAATAAAGTTGGTAGCTTTTTATCATTTAATCACATTCTTTTTCTTTGTTTCATTAGGTGGATGGTTGTTTGCAAATCGTAACCCGATTAATGCAGATTTTAATGAAAGCTTGTTTGATTTACTACTATCCATTTTATTGTACTCTATTCATGCTTTAGCAGGAGTATTAATATGGCGCAGAAAATATTGGGGAAGAATTTTTAGCATAATGATATCTGGTTATACATTGTTATTTTACGCCCAAAAAATCGCAACTTATATATATCTTTATTGTATTAATGGAAAGATTTCAAAGACTCTTACCCAAGTGAACATAGGGATTTTAATAGTAATGATATTGTCAGTTGTCATAGTATTTTTTCTTACGCGGCCTAAAGTGGAAGACTTATTTAAATGAGATTGCGCAATGAAGATAGGTACAAAATGGGTAGCAATTTAAAGAATTTGTGCTTAAAAACGATAACGCAAGATTCTCATTCTTGTAACACGGGTTCGACTCCCGTTGGGGTCACCATTTAATTGTTATACCCACAAAACGATAATCTATATCCTAACTTCAATCAA
>Ga0222658_1000685_pt1 | contig 17525 bp, 18 predicted proteins | sample AntAcemetagen476_FD_179830 | JGI IMG/M metagenome (GOLD analysis project Ga0222658, IMG submission 179830) | Saline water microbial communities from Ace Lake, Antarctica - #476 | ecosystem: Environmental > Aquatic > Non-marine Saline and Alkaline > Saline | place: Antarctica: Ace Lake... | reverse complement strand
AGTATGACTTTCATAATAAAAACACTTGATTTATTCATCAAAATACAGTACTATTATACCACTAATTAAAAAAAGGTCAAATAAATTACATTATATATATGAAATCAGGCTTTATAACCCTAGTAGGACGTTCAAATGTGGGTAAATCCACCCTTTTAAACACCCTAATTGGTACAAAAATAGCAGCTGTAACCCACAAACCCCAAACAACACGCAATATTTTGCATGGAGTTTTGAATACGGGAGAAGGGCAAGCTGTATTTGTTGATACTCCCGGTATCTTTAAAGAACACGGTGGTTCTATTGCTGGAAAACTAGAACAAAGAGTAAAAGAATCAATGCAAGATATTGATTTGATTGTTTATGTTGTTGATCCAACCAGATCAATGGCGGAAGAAGAAAAATATATACAATCAACTTTGCGTAAAACAAAAACACCAGTAATCCTAGTTGTGAATAAATCTGACTTACCAGCCACAGAAAAAAAATATCTAGATGATTATTTAAACTTAGACATAGATTTTGTAGAGGTAATGCAATTATCAGCATTGTATAATAAACATGTTCAACCTTTGCGTGAAATTGTTTATAAATATCTACCAGAAGGTCAAGCAATGTATCCTGATGGAGAAATATCAAATGTTAGTCGTGAATTTTGGATGGCAGAAGTAATTAGAGAAAAAATATTTCTTGCTCTTCGCCAAGAAGTTCCCTACTCTGTTCATGTTGAAGTAGAATCAGTTGAAATGAATGAGAACAAAGACACTCTCAAAATTAAAGCAACAGTTTTTACAGATAGTAATAAATACAAAAAAATGATTATCGGTGCCAAAGGAAGAGCGATTAAAGAAATTGGAATTGCAGCCCGCAAAGAACTAGCAACAGCAATGAATATGAAAATATATCTAGAACTTGAAGTTGAAAAAGATAAACATTGGGAAGAGAGAATTTAAAACCACTAATCTTTTCTCACAAATCACACTAATATAAAAAATAGTAAGTACCACAGTACTTACTATTTTTTTATTATTTATTTTCAACACCAGGATCAGATAAAGCTTTTAAAAGCCTATCCATACCAGTCGTTTTTATAGGTTTTTGTTGTTCTGTAAGATAGTCAGGTATATCTTCTATCGGAAAACCGACGGACTTAATAAAATTTTCAATATCTTTAACAAAATCAGGATCTTCTCCTTCCGTCTTTATTCTCCACAAATACATCATTAATGTATTTTTAATAAAATTATTAAGTTCCGATTTGTCACTCAAGGGCCAATTATTATAAGCTTCTTGTAATTTGCTTAAATCTTTATCACCCGAACCAACGAGATGACTCTCATAATAATACTCCAAATAAGAATAGGCAAAATTATTTATTAAAAAATGTCCAAACTTATCAACTCCTAACTCTTCATCTAATTGCTTAAGTAATGACTCTAATTCTAAAATTTTATCTGCTTCCAATAGCTCTGGTCTTCTTTCAAAGAACAAATGATCAATTCTATCTGGTATAAAACTATTTACTAACTGTTCTTTGTAGTTTTTTATAAATATACTTATTTTGTCATTTTTACTAATATCTAGGTTATCTAATAAATTTACAAGTTCTCTTAAATTATCTAATTGTAAAAATTCAGCTACTTTTGGTTGGGAACCTAAAATTTCAAAAACTAAATTATTTTCTCCAATATCTTTCAGAGAACTTTCCTGAAGATAACTACCTCCTACTCCTTGAAAATCAGGATAGAAATTAGAATTTGCCACAGTTTTAGATAACTTTGTTACAATCTCATAATTTTCTTCCCCATAAAGACTTTTAACATACTTTATAATCTGTTCGTTCCCTTTTCCTTTAAATAAAATGAAAATTGCTTTTATTTTTTCTTTATCTAGTGGTGTTCCTAAATTTTCAATAGCTGTATAAACATCTAAAAAAACTTTAATAAAATTTACATATTTTTCTTCTGATTTATCTATTGCTTCTAGTATATCACCTTTCAAACCATCTTGATCATCAAGGTCTCCTACATATTCTTTTAAACCCTTAATAGCTTTATTAAAATGATTATAGTGTGTACCAAATTTACCGTCAATAAACATATCTATATCGGCTACTAGCTCATTGTAGTTCATTGTTGAATAATTCTCTATCGAACTAAGAAATTCTTTCCTTTGATTGTGTAAGATAATTTCTGGAGAATTTAATGACTTCAATTTCTTTAATTTTTCTATTTTATTCTCTGTGCTTTGTAAAAAATCTTCCGAGTGTAAACTTCGATCTTCAAAAGATTCTGTAATATTATGATTTTGTTCGTGGTTTATTGTTCCAAGTTCATTATGGCGTGTTGATCTACATATAAAATTAAAGACCGTATGCTTTTGATGAATTCCACGATAACCTTTACCTAATAATTCTTCAAAGATTTCTTTTTTTAAAATTATTTCAAAAGAATAACCCGAACTAATTATTTCATAATCTTTTGGATCGACTACAGAAAGGTCTATCTCCGTCTCTTTTTTCATCTCTTTAAAAAATAAACCTTGATCTTCTTTTAATCTTTGTTCGTAACCTATCACCTCTTTTCTTTTGTGAAGTATGGTTTCAAAAAATTCATCTACTTCTTCTAAAAATACTAAATTTTTTATTTTTCTCGCTTCTTCTCCTATAGATTCTAATGATTCCAAATCCTCTCTTATTACATCTTGCTTTTTAGTCAAATCAATAAATCTTTGGTACATTTCAGGGTCATTATCTGCGAACCACCCTGTTATATCTTCATCGTCCTCTAATAAATCTAATTCCTCTAATGGAATGTCGTTTACAATTTCATCTATTTCGTTTTCTACTAATTCTAATTCGTTATATAATGGTTGATATTTAGTTGCTTCTTTTTCATATTCTTTGAAAAACCTGCCTGCTTCTTGGTAATAAGGATCATTTATTAATTTTTCAAATCTTTCTTTCATTTTTTCTTCTAATTCGTCAGGGGTAGATTTTTGATAAATATTAATAAAATCACGTAAAGTAATAATATCTTCCGCCATTTTATCTATATCTTTTAATGATAATTGTTCTTTTCCAGTTTTTTGTTCAGATATACCTATATATTCTAAACTGCCTGATGCACTTTCGTAAGACATATATTTTAATTTTTTAAAATCTCAATCGCTTTCTCCAAAACTTTATCTTCCCCCACTTCTTCATTTTCCCAATCTTCAATTACTTCTACATCAGGAGCAATTCCTGCTTCATTGATGTTTACTCCATCCGGAGTTAACCATTCTGAAACTGTTAATTTGAGTGCAGAACCATCATCAAAAATTTCAAAATCTTGTACACTTCCCTTTCCATAAGTTTGTTCACCAACAATTGTTGCAAGTTCATGATCGTGCAAAGCTCCAGCTACAATCTCCGAAGCAGAAGCAGACCCACCATTTACAAGCACAACTGTTTTAAATTTGCCTAAACGACTTGGTCCATCTGACAGATCATTATTAATATCACCATTACTATATCTCTCACTCACTACTACCTCACCTTTTTCAATCCATTCAGATGCCATATCAATCGCCGCATCTAAATATCCACCCGGATTACCACGCAGGTCTAAAATTATTCCTTTTACATTTTTATTTTTAACTAAATCGCCAGCAACTTTATCTAACTGTCGTGGAGTTTTTTCATTAAATTGCATAACTCTAACATACGCAAAACCACCATCTTTCATTTCAAACAAAATTGAAGGAATATTAATTTTTCCCCGTGTTATCGTAATATCTTTAATTTCATTATCCCCTCTGGCTATTTTTAAAATCACATCTGTTCCATCTTCACCACGAATTTTTAAAACTGCCATATTCGTATCCATACCATAAGTATCTTCTTCATCAATTGCCAAAATCTTATCACCAGGACGAAGACCGGCCTTTTCTGCTGGTGACTCAGGTAAAGGAGATACAACCATCAATTGTCCTTTTTTTACTCCAATTTCTGCCCCAATTCCTTCAAACTCCCCTGTCAAACTATCAGCAAATTCTTGAGCTGATTTTGGTGGAAAAAACATAGAATATGGATCGCCTAAAGAAAATACCAAACCTTGCACCGCACCATAGAACATATCCATTTCATCAATTGAATCAGCTTTTGCATATTTCTCTTTTATTTTATCCCAAACCTCCCAAAACATTTCAAACTCAACATTGTCATTTTTAGTTAGTTCTCTATTTAGTTCCAAAACTTTTGCAAGCTCAACATCTCCATCAGCATTACTAATCTCCTGCTTTACATACCAACCACCACCAACTACAAATCCCATTCCAAATGAGAAAATAAACAAAATAATTGCCAGATATAATCCGACATATTTACCAGCTCTTTTTCTTATTGGTGATCCAATCATAAATTTATTTAATTATTTTTATATCCGCTCCTACTTTATTTAACATTTCATAAAGATTTTCATATCCACGCTCAATCATATATGTATTTCGGAGGATTGACTTTCCTTTTGCAGCCAACATACAAATCAAAACATTAACAGCTGGACGAAGTGATGCTGGACTTATAACTTCATTAGCAATAAATTTAACAGGTCCTTCTACCCAAACTCGATGAGGATCAAGTAGTTTAATCTTTGCACCTAATTTTTGTAATTCCAAATAATATACGGAACGTTTTTCATATACCCAATCATGAACAAGAGTTCTGCCTTTTGCTTGAGTTAAGATTGGAACAAAAAGTGGAAGATTATCAATATTTAATCCTGGAAATGGTCTCCCGTATATTTTATCTGATAAAGCCGTTAACTCGCTTGGGAAAATTTCTATATCAACTACATTAAATTTACCATTTTTTGATTTTCTTTGATTTTTAATCTCATACTTTTGTCCAAGAACTTCTAATTTTGTTAATTCAAGTTCTAAAAAGTCTAGTGGACAATTCTTAACTGTTAAATGTGACTTTGTAGTAATCGCAACTGAAAGTAAAGTCATAGCTACAATCGGATCTGGCATAATCGGATATTCATCAACTGGTTTTAAAGATTTAACTCCTGTGATTTTTAAAGTTGTATTTCCTACTCCCTCTATTTTCGCACCAGCTTTAATTAAAAAATAGCAAAGGTCTTGAACCATATAATTAGATGATGCCATTTTTAAAACTGTCACACCACTTGCCAAAACAGCAGTCATAATTGCGTTTTCAGTTGTTGTGTCCCCTGATTCGTACATCACAACTTCTCTACCTTTTAATTTTTTAGTTTCAACTGTGTAATAATTTGTTTTTAATTCTACACTAACTCCTAATTTCTCTAAAGCAAAAAGATGGGGTCTTACTGTTCTTGATCCAAGATTACAACCACCTGATTTATATAATTTATATTTTTTCTCACGACCTGCAAGAGCTCCAAGCAAAAGCAAAGATGATCTTGTTACTTCGCAAGCTTTTTTATCAATCTCATCCATTTTTAAATCTTGAGTAGAATCCAAAATTATTTCATTTTTCTTTCTTATAATTTTTACACCAATACTTTCTAAAAGTTCACAAATACGATTCACTTCTTCAATCTCAGGCATATCAACTAGTTTAACCTTTCCTTTGACCATTAAACTGGCACACAAAATAGCCACAGCTGAATTTTTGGCGCTGTGGGTTGTTAAGCTACCTTTTAATTTTTTACCACCGTCTATTATTAAATGTGACATATGCGTAGCTTGTAGCTTTTTAGCTTTTTATGTATAATTAAACACGTTAATAGTATACTTTAAATCTATTTTTTTTTCAACTTTATATAATATGGAATTTCCAGGAACAAAATTTACTAAAAAATACAGAATAGCCTATTTTGTTACCATTGTACTGGTTTTTTGCATCATAACCCCGCTAATCATTCTCCATACTGCTGGCTATAGTTATGATTTTGATCATGGTATTGTTAAAGAAACTGGTGGAATCAGTATAGATATTGAACCAAAAGAAGTAAATGTGTATATTGATGGTGTTTTAATTAAACAGGGAATGCCTATCAGACTTAAAAATGCCACTCCAGGAAAATATACTATCAAAATAGATGCGGGCGTTGATTACCATCTTTGGGAAAAAGAAATAGATGTACAAAAAAGACAGACTATTTATATTAAAGAAATTAGTTTAATTAAAAAAACAATTCCACAATTATTTAAAGAAGGAGATATAAAAAAACAAAAATTATCAAAAGACGGAAAATATCTAGCTTATATTTTAATAGCTAACGAACTTCCAGAAATATGGATATATAATTTAGAAAATGGTGAAGATAAATTAGTGATGAGACTTGGTACTGATAAAAATTTTAATTTAAAATGGGGAGAAAACCACCACTCTTTAACTATTAGCGAAGATATAACTCCACTTGAAGAACTTTATATTGTAAATGCGGAAAAACTAGACGAAATCATAAATCTAGGAAAATTAGAAAAAAAACCAATCTATAAATTCATGTGGAATAATTCTAATGATCCAGAAATATTTTATAGCACTTCGAAAGAAATATATTCTTTTAGACCAAGTTCTAAAACAACTTACGGTATTACTCCAAATGATTTCATTGATTGGTATATGGAAAATGGGAAACTTTGGACTTTACAATACCATGATGATAAAAAAACTTATATAATTATTCAAGATACAGTTGGTTTTTCTAGTGAGTTTAGAATATTAAATAATGGAAAATATGATAATTATAAAATAGCAACCGCAAAAGACCACCACCTACTTCTCAAGCATGAAACTAAACCAGAAATGATACTCCTGGGTAAAGATGAAAGATATAATTTAGCAGGAGAAAATTTTTATATTTCAAAATACAATGATTGGTGGTTAATTTGGACACCTTGGGAACTTCGTACTTATTCTTATGGTGAAGAACCACAACTTATTAATCGATCTGGAGAACAACTTAAGAAAGTATTACCTCTTGATAAATATAATACACTGGGTTTGGTATGGGCTGACAAAACTACAGTTTTATTTCCTTATTACTTAGTTAGACATGATCTTGTAGAAAAACCAATTGATAATGTAGAGAATGATATTGAACATAAAATATTATACTTTACGGATGAAGAAGGGATTTGGAAATTAAACTACTGATCTACAGATAATTAGTTCTTTAAAAACGCACAAGCTGTCATCCTGAACTTGTTTCAGGATCTCTAATATGAGATTCTGAAATTAATTCAGAATGACAAAATTTATGAAATTAATAACATATAGTGATGGTGGGGCGAGAGGAAATCCAGGGCCATCTGCTGCTGGAATAGTGATTAAAAATGATAAAGGAAAAACTATAGAAACTTTTGGGAAATACTTAGGAGAACAAACAAATAACTACGCCGAGTACTATGGGTTGATTTTAAGTTTAGAAAAAGCCAAAGAACTTGGGGCTACTGAAGTAGAGTGCTACCTAGATAGTGAACTTGTCACAAAACAAATGAAAAGAATCTATAAAGTAAAAAATGCAGGGCTTCAAAAATTATTTATGGAAGCCTACAATCTATCTCAAGGATTTAAAAAAGTTGAATATAAACATATAATGCGTGAAAAGAATGTTGAGGCTGATGCAGAGGTTAATAAAGTATTAGATAATCAATAATAAAAAAATAAAAAAACTCCGGAGTTAACTCCGGAGTTTTTTCTTTTACCAATTTTACAAATCTTCCTTATTTTCTTCTAAAAATTTCTTTACTTTTCTATTTACTTTTTTCGGTACTATAACTTTTATTTTCACAAACTGATCACCACGACTAGTTCTATTTAAAATAGACATTCCTCGTCCACGCATACGAATTAATTGTTCTGGTTGAGTTCCTGCTGGAACAACTAATTTAACAGGTCCTTCAATAGTTTCTACTTCTATTTTATCTCCCAAAACAGCCTCCGAAAAACCTATTTCACTTGTAGTGTATAAGTTTGCACCATCGCGATGAAATCCTTTTTGCGGTTTCACTCTCACATGAACATACAAGTCACCACTTGTTCCACCGTGCGGAGCTGCTTCACCTTTTCCAGTTAGTCGAATTGATTGACCATCATCAATTCCAGCTGGAATTTTAAACTTAACATCTTCTGCTTTTAAATATATTCCATCTCCTCCACATTTTTTACATTTTTTAGATGCAGATTTTCCACGACCATCACAAGTTGGACAAGTTACAACTGTTTGCATTGCCCCAAGCATTGTTTGTCTAACTTGAGCTACTTGACCTTGCCCTTTACAAGTTGAACAAATATCAATTTTTGATCCGGGTTCTCCCCCACTACCCTTACAAATATCACAGGTGCTTTGTTTTCGTAAACTGGTTTGTTTTTCAACACCAAAAGCCGCTTCTTTTAGATCTATTGTCACATCAATTTGAATATCACGACCTCTTTCTTCTCTTTGACTTCTTCCTCCACCTTGAGATCCTCCGCCAAACATTCCACCAAATAAATCTCCTAGGTCAATTCCACCAAAATCTCCCCCGCCTTGAAATCCTCCACCACCACGAGATGCATTCATTATATCTTCCCAATTCATTCCACCACCAAAACCACCTTGTTGTTCAAAACCAGATCCAAATTGGTCATATTGTCCACGCTTTTTTTCATCTCCTAAAACCTGAAAAGCCTCATTTATTTCTTTAAACTTTTTTTCATCACCCTCAGGTCTATCAGGGTGATATTGCATAGCAAGCTTTTTAAAAGCTTTTTTCAATTCTTCTTTTGAAGCGTCTTTATTAACTCCTAATATTTTATAATAATCTTTAGACATTTTATTTTTTATTTAATTTCCCTTCAATTCCCTCGGGACCCAGATTTATATTTTTACTTTCTCTTTGATGTTCTATCAATTTTGCTGGGTCAGCAACCCATGTTTCACCTTCTTTTGTCAACTCCAATAAATTTTTTTTGTAATCCTCTTCAGAATAAATTTCATCATCATAAATTTCTTTCAAACAATCTGGACATACACTATGGCTATCCAAATCTCGCCCCTTTCCTTCTGGGGGTATATTATCACCAATTTTTATTCTAATTTTATGACACTTTCCACAAACTACTCTCATATTTTTATTTTAAATAATTAAATTCTTACCTTTTACTAATTCCGCTTTCACTCCCCTCTGTTTCTGCTAATCTATTTTGAATCTCACCTACACCCAACCATTCTGTATTTGGATCTTCGGTTATCTTATCTATAATTTCTTCATATCCCTCATTTTCTCCATATTCCTCTTTGGCACATTCCAAGCATGTACCACCAGAAATAGCTAGGTCATTTCCAGACTCTAAATCTTTCATATCTCCACTACTCGGCAAAACACCATCTTTTATTTTGATTTTTTTACAATGCAAACATTGATTTATCATACTGTTATTAAATAATCAAGTTCCTACCCCCGACTTAAAATCGGGGGTAATTTATCTAATTATTTTTCACCCTCTTTTTTATCTTCCTCACTCTTCTTATCATCCACTACTTCACCTTCTACAGGCTCTTCTTTCTTTTCTTCTCCTTCTTTTCCTTCTTCTTTTGGAGCTTCTCCTTCTTTTGGTTCTTTAGCTTGCTCTTGTTGATACATTTTCATACCAACTTCTTGAGCAACTTTTGAAAGTTCATCAGAAGCAGTTTTGATAGCTTTAATATCAATTGGTTCTTTGTCTTTCAACTCTGTCACTTTCTTTAGACTTTCTTCAATTGCTTTTTTCTCAGCTTCGGTAATATCAATTTTCTTTTCTTCCACATCTTTCATCATCTTTTCAGTTGTGTAAACCATTGTATCGGCAGTATTTTTAATTTCAATTTCCTCTTGCTTTTTCTTATCTTCATCAGCATGAGATTCTGCATCTTTTTGCATCTTCTCAATTTCTTCATCTGACAAACCTGAAGAAGCTTCAATTCTAATTGATTGTTCTTTGCTTGTTGCTTTATCAACGGCTTTAACATTTAAAATACCATTAGCATCAATATCAAAGATAACTTCAACTTGAGGAATTCCACGAGGTGCTGGTGGAAGACCGTCTAGGTGAAATTTTCCTAAGGTTTTATTATCTGTCGCCATTGGACGCTCACCTTGCAACACGTGAATTTCAACACTAGGTTGATTATCAGCCGCAGTTGAAAATACTTGTGTCTTTGAAGTTGGGATTGTGGTATTTTTTTCAATCAATTTTGTCATCACTCCACCTAACGTTTCAATACCAAATGAAAGTGGGATCACATCAAGAAGTAAAACATCTTTTACATCACCTTGCAAAACACCACCTTGAACAGCAGCACCCATTGCTACAACTTCATCCGGATTCATTGAAACATTTGCTTTCTTACCAAAATAATCTTCTACTGTTTTTTGAATAAGTGGCATACGTGTCATCCCACCTACCAAAATAACTTCTTCAATATCTTTTGCATCAAGCTTTGCATCTTTTAAAGCATTTTTAACAGCTGTCAAAGTTTTTGCTGCTAAATCACCAATCAATTCTTCAAGTTTGGCACGAGTTAATTTCATTACCAAATGTTTTGGACCTTCAGCCCCTGAAGTGATGAAAGGTTGATTAATTTCTGTTTCGGGTGTTGTTGATAATTCAATCTTTGCTTTTTCACCTGCTTCTTTAATTCTTTGAAGAGCAAGTGGATCATTTGATAAATCAATTCCTTGATCTTTTTTAAACTCTGTTAGAATCCAATCAATCAAAACTTGATCAAAGTCATCACCACCCAGGTGAGTATCTCCATTTGTTGAAAGTACCTTTACCATTGTCTCATCAACTTCAAGTACCGATACATCAAATGTACCACCGCCTAAATCGTACACAACAATTTGTTGATCTTTTTTCTTATCAAATCCATAAGCAAGAGCTGCAGCAGTTGGTTCGTTTACAATACGAAGGATATTTAAACCAGCAATTTTACCAGCATCCTTTGTAGCTTGTCTTTGAGCATCATTAAAATATGCAGGAACTGTAACAACAGCATCTGTAATTTTTTCTCCCAATCTTTCTTCTGCATCAGCTTTCATTTTTCCAAGAATCATTGCAGAAATTTCTTGTGGAGTATGTTCTTTATCTCCCATTTTTACTTTTACTCCATCACCTGACTTTACAATTTTGTAAGGCATTAATTTTAAATCCTCTTGAACTTCTTTATCATCAAATTTACGTCCGATAAGACGCTTGATAGAAAATAAAGTATTTTCTGGATTTGTTACTGCTTGGCGTTTGGCAGTTGTTCCAACTAGTCGCTCCCCAGCTTTATTAATTGCAACTATTGAAGGTGTAGTTCTGTTTCCCTCTTTGTTTTCCAGAACTTTTGGTTGACCGCCTTCAATCACGGCCATACAACTATTTGTTGTACCCAAGTCTATTCCTAGTACTTTTGGCATATATAATTTCTTCTCACTGTCATTCCCGCGTAGGCGGGAATCCAGTATTTATTAATTTATTTTTTATCACACTGTCATCCTGAACGCAGTGAAGGATCTGTTTTTAGATTCTTCGCTCTGCTCAGAATGACAACGTGTTTTAATTTCGAATTTTCAATTTTTAATTTTTAAACAATTTCTAATGATTTAATTTTTAATTAACAATTTAAACTTGAATATCTATCTAAAGATAGGATATTATCTAATAAAATCTCCAACTCAGCTTTATCATCATCTTCATCAATCCAATCTATATATAAATTTTTATCATCAATATCTAAAAATGTACCCGTCAAATAATTTTTTCCAGGAAATACTTCAACTCTTATATTTTCTTCTTTTTTAATGTTCAATTCTTTAATTGTCTTACGTATATCAATAATCATAAACTTTATCTTATTTTTTAATATAATAATTTATTTAAGAAATTTATTTTGTTTATTTTCTCTTTGATCATTTCTGCCATCAAAATATCCCTTATTATACCCTTCTTTATAAGCCAAATAAATCAAGAAAATTGCTGAAACTAATATTACCCACATAAATTTAAATTTTATTATTAATTATTAATTTTTATTTACTAACTCAATCACGAGACCGAGCATTTGATACTTTTAGTTTAATTTACATTCGAGACTGAACGCTTCGTAGAATTGATTCTGGTATGAATCTCTCCGCAGAGAGTTCAACTCCGGAATCAAAGTGAAAGTTGAGTATGTAAATTATCTAAATAATGAAAGCTCGGAGCTTTTTGTTACTTTTGTACAGACAAAAGTAAAATAAAGTTTAAGGGATCAGATTCTTCACTTCGTTCAGAATGACAGGTGTGAGATCCTGAAACAAGTCCAGAGCCTGCACTCAGCTTGACTGGGTGATGACAAGTGTATGCTCTGTTCTTGCTCAGAGCAAGCTCTGAGCCTGCCTGCCGGCAGACAAGCATGTATACATATAAATGTACATTTTAATGTACACTACTTAATACACTGTCATTCCGAGTGTAGCGACAGCGGAATCGAGGAATCCCTTAATATTGTTTAAGAGATCTCTCCACTCCACTTCGTTGCGGTCGAGATGACAAGTGGGGTATTGATACCCTATGGATACCTCTTTTTTATTTTGAAACAACCACCTTCGCTGGAATAACAACCTTATCACCCATTTTATATCCCCCACTTAGTTCTTTTAAAACTAGACCAGATTCTTTACCCTCTTCTTCCGAAACCGCTTCATGCATATTCTCATCAAATTTCTCACCAACTGTTTTTATTTCCTCTACTCCGTAATTCTTTAGAGTCTGTTCAAATTGTTTTTTGATATATTCTATTCCTTGTACCCAACCTTCATCACCCTCTTTTCTATCCATTGCAAATGCTTTTTTAAAATTTTCATAAACTGGAATAAAATCTTCTAGAATTTGTTGTTTTAAAAATACCGTCATCTCTCCCCTTCTTTTTTCTGTGTCTTTTTGCAGGTTTTTATAATCGGCCAAAGCTCTTACCCAATCCTGTTTATATTCATCACACTTTTTACATTTTTTATTAAAAAGCTTCTTCTTTTTAACTTGTTTCTTAACTTTTACTTCTTCGGTATTATTTTGTTTTTTATTTTCTTCACTCATAAAATTAAATTATTTCTTTTATTTTATTTACCAATGCAAAATTCTTTTTATAGTTTTGTCGAAGAGGTCCAATCACTAACAACGTCCCCGCTTGGTCTTCTCCTTTAAATTTACTAGCAATAATTGACATTCTATCTCCAAAAGGATTCTTACCACCTACATAAACTTTTGTATTCTCGTCAACTACTTCAAAAAAATCTCCTAAACATTCGTCACAATTATCAAACACCTGAGATACACTTGCCACCAAACTTGATTCTTTAAATTCTGGTTGAGAAAATAGGTTTGAAAGACCAGTATAATAAACAGAGTCTTCTGAAAACGCAACTATTACTGCCAAATCAGATACTTCTGCCATTTCTTTTGCCATTCCTTTTCTAGCTTGTTTGTAACCTTGATTTTTATTACTCAAAGCTCTTGCGAGTACATCGTTTTCTTTTTTTGTTAATTTAGCTTTTTCAATTCTTAAATTTTCTAGATAAAATCTATAACCTTCCTCGGTTGGGATTCTTCCAGCAGAAGTATGGGGCTGAGTTAAAAACCCTTCCTCTTCCAAAGCCCTTAGGTCATTTCGAACTGTGGCTTCACCCACATCCAGTTTACTAGCAGTTAACAAAAATCTAGAGCCAATTGGTTCGGCAGTTTTTATATAATTCTCTACTAATAGGCTTAAAAGTTGTGATTTTCTATCATTCATAAGTTATCACTCTTGTATTACGAGTGATAATATACCACAAAGTTATCCACAGGTCAACCTCATATAATTTTTTAATTAAAAAACTACTTCCTAGATCCTGAAACAAGTTCAGGATGACAAGAAGTAGTTTCTGTATTCTAATTATTTTTTATCCCATCTTCGAAACCTCACTCAAAAGTATATTTTCTACATATATACCTCTTGAGTAAAAAATTCTTTCCAATTCATTTTTTAATTCTGTTTCTACCGAATCACGCTTTGCCCCAGTAATTTCTTCTAAGTTAAAACGAGAAAAAACCATTCTCATTCGACTTCTAATTGTTGGACGAACAATCTTTGCTACAAAGTCTTCTCCAATAGTTTGCCAAATTGATGGAATTTGATGTACGTCTAAACGAAGTAAAACTGTACCTTCAACGGCTACTTTTTGACCATCCTGACTAGTAGCAGCAATTGGCACATCTCCCATCGCTCTTTCTTGTTTTGCATCAAACTCACGATTAATACTGTATTCTAAAGTTTGAGTATTAAAAAGTTTTGCTTTTTGCCAAAATGGAATTTTTAAATGTAACCCCGGAGTTAATACTTTTTTAAGTACTCCTCTTCCCATATCGTAAACGCACGCAACATATCCTGGTGGTACATAAATAAACAGACCTTTTAAAACATCTTCCATCACAAATGAATACATCATTTTATCTAATGAATCTCCTGCCATATAAAAAAATTTAATTATTTAACTTTTTCCACTATCTTTTCACGTGGAAATATAATCTTTCCAAGTAAAGCTATTATAGTAGAAAATATCATTGTTGTCAAAATAAAAAGTGACTTTACCATTGGTAAATACCATAACACAGCGAAAGTTGCTAGTGGAAACAAGAATAAAAATATAGCATCTGGCTTAGACCAAGTCTTTTTTATTCCATGTTCTAAAAATATAGCAACAAATAGATAAGCGGCGGCAAGAAACGCCCAACTGGCAACTTTTGTTGCCCCAACATTAAAGCCATAAAATATCACATTGATATTACCAGGAAAATCAATAAACGGATATAAAATTTTCACAACTCTTTCTCCATTAATGCCTTGTACAAAAACTTGATAAAGCAAAACTATAACTAAGATCTGTATCCCGAGAGCTAGTACTTTTGCCCAAGGAGAAATTTTATTCTTTTTTACTATTCTACGAAATTCTTCTTTCATTGCTACTGAATCATCTCTAAAAGCCTGAACAGTCTTTTTGGCTTCTTCTTCTACGTTCTTCTGCTTATGTCTATTACGCTCTGATATAAATGAAAGAGGTAAAAGAAATATACGCAAAAAAATAGTTAACCAAATAACTGCCCACCCAAGATTATTATCAGCAATAGTGCTATAGATATAAATAAGAGCATTAAACAAAGGTTGAAATAAAAAAGTAAACCAAATATCTGCTATCATAATTTTAAATTATTTTATTAATCATGGTATTTTCTAAAAAAAATCTTTTTCACTAAGTGGATTTACCACTATTTCTACATCCTCTACTCCTCCAAATTGTTTAGCTATAGCTTTAATCTGCTCTTCATACCGCGGAGTATCACAAATCCCTTCTAATTTAAGATCTCCCACCAAACTAATATAAGCTTTTTTACTAATCACTTCAACAGTTTCAACCGAAAGATGTGACCTATAGAGCGGATTGATAATTACTGGTTCAGTACCATACTCCCTGTAGTCTATTTCAAATAATTTATTTAATACTGTTTTTATCTTGCTTGCTTTATCGGTGCTTGTAAAATTAACAGCCACTCCAATATCTATCAAACTATCCCCACAACCAACTCTCTCCCCTCTTTTTCCATCATCATGAGGTAAAATTAAATAAATTTTTGAATTTGAATTTACTTCTTTTATTTCTTTCAAACCGACTACCACATTAAAATCATCGTCAAAGTCACTAACGCTTCCACTTTGAGAATTATCTACTACCAAAGCTGGACCAGCAGATTCTAGATAAACTTCTCCTGAGAGAGTAACTATCTTTGCTTGTCTTTCAACCAAACTAGTACCAGTTATATCTTTAAGTTTTAAATATCCAAAATTAGTAGGAAAAGTTATCTGATTATCTATCCCAAATTCAAAAGGATTTTCATTAAAAAATTTTATAGTAAAACTATCTGTTCGCCCTTGTGTAGCTACACTTCCTTTAACATAACGACAAATATAGCCTGAATTTAATTTTACTTTTAAATTGGGTGACAAAACAACGCTCTCGGGTAATTTCAAATTACAATTATTTTTTATCTCTTGAATTGATACCTCTACTTCTTCAATTATTATCTCATCTTCACTTCGAGAAGAAATTAATTTTTCTCGAGTAAGTTTTGCTAATTCTATATCTATAATTTCTCTATACTCTTCTGGAGATAGCAACCTATCCAATCCCTTATCGTGCAAGACTTCTCTTACTTCTTCTTGAATTTGAGGATCAGTAAAAGAACAACCAGCACCAATAAGTACTGTTATCACCATACTAAATAAAAATATTTTTATATTATTCACCTTCATTGGATTCATCTTTTAGTAAATCATTTTTTAATTTATCGTTGATACTAGACCAAGCAACAAACCTCTCTAAGAATTCTACCTTATTTTCAGAATTTTTTAAAGAGGGCTGACTTTTTTTAGACACAAATGGTAAAAGATTAAAACTTATCTTATCTTCAAAATAAACTAATTCCACACCTAAACCCTCTTGAGTGTCCTTAGAAAAATATTGATCAAAGATAAAATTACCAAGAGAATAAAAAATTAATTTACTTTTATAAACTTCCATCCCTTGAACAACATGGGGGTGATGCCCGATGATAACATCTGCTCCGGCATCAATCAATTTATGAGCTAAATTCTCTTGTGTTTTATTTTTGTAATGTTCATACTCCACTCCCCAGTGAATGTTAACAATTACTAGATCTGTGGAAGAAGCTAATTTGGCAATCAAATCTAGTGCTTTTTCTTGATCAAACAAACCATAGACCATTGAAAAACCAGCCATCCCTATTTTTTTACTTTCAATTTCCACGATCTTAACACTACAATCTCCAACTTGTTTATCGTTACAACCAACATGGTCTATTTTTGCCAAATCTAAAAATTCACGAGTTTCTTCAATTCCATTTAATCCTTGGTCGGCAATATGATTATTTGCAATTGTAAAAAAATTAAATCCAACATCGGTCAATTTTGATAATCTTTCTGGACTGATAGCAAAATCATATTTATTGTACGGGGCATAGTGTTCTCCACTTTCTGTCACTGCACTTTCTAAATTTGCACCAACCAAATCGTAGTTATTAAAAAAATCTTTAGGTAGGGTAGAAAATAGATGATCAAAACCATCGCTCTCGATTACTTTTCCAACATTTCTGTCAAGCATTATGTCCCCAACAAATAAAAACCTTATTGGTTCTTGTTTTTTTACTATTTCTATTTTCCTAGCTTCGTATTTTAAAGGTTCTAATTTATCAGACAAAACAACTCCTTCGACAGGAGTTATCACTGGACCAGCCAACAAAAAAACTAGGATTAAACCAATTGCAAATCCTAAAAGAATGATGGATAATAACCAAAAATGTTTATCTTTTAACATACTTTATGTATATATTATACATTCTTAGCAAAAAATTAACAAGATGCGTTGACTTTTGACCTTTTTATTGATATTCTTTGTCTTATACGGAGGATTCGCCTAGCGGTTTATGGCGCACGCTTGGAAAGCGTGTTGAG
>Ga0222658_1000680_pt1 | contig 17630 bp, 18 predicted proteins | sample AntAcemetagen476_FD_179830 | JGI IMG/M metagenome (GOLD analysis project Ga0222658, IMG submission 179830) | Saline water microbial communities from Ace Lake, Antarctica - #476 | ecosystem: Environmental > Aquatic > Non-marine Saline and Alkaline > Saline | place: Antarctica: Ace Lake... | reverse complement strand
GCCTTTGCCGCTGGTGCTGGTGATGATAATCCCAAAGGTGTATCTTCTGATTCCAGAGTAATGGCTTTGTATGTTGCCAGTGGTATTGCTGCTGCTTTTCAGGATGGTACTCATAATGGCGTCGATGTTTTGGTTGACTGCTTGTATACGCCAAAAAAGACTTACCGGGCAAATGGTACATGGGCATTCAATTCTACTACTGAGGCGGTCATCAGGAAACTGAAAGATGGTGAAGGTCGTTATCTGTGGCAGCCCCCGGTTCAGTTGGGAGCCCCTGCATTGTTGCTTGGGAAACCGATTGTGAATCCTGAAGGCATGCCGGACATCGCTGCAAATGCTTATCCTATTGTATTTGGTGATTTCAAGGCCGGGTACAAAATCCGTGACAGAAAAGGTTTGACCGTTCAGAGATTGATTGAACGATATGCGGAGTATGATCAGACCGGGTTCAAAATTGTTAAACGGGTTGGTGGTCAGGTAACTTTAGTTGAGGCTTTTTGTCCGGTTAAAATTGCTACGACTTAACCATTAAAATTTAAAGGGTAGAAAAGGAGTATAGATTATGAAACATTTTAAAACCATGGTGTTCCTGCTGATGTCAGTTTTGCTGATCATGAGCACGAGTGCTTTTGCCACTGACTATTATCGGCCTTGGGTGAGAACCCAGGACTTAACGGTCAAGAATGTCCCTGTTTTTGAGGCAGGGCTTGGAATTGAAACCAGTGGAGATGTTTGGTATGTTGATTCAGGGGCCAGCGGGACAGCCGCTGGTACATCCTGGACAGATGCTTCCCTCACTGTTGATGCTGCTATTAATTTGGCGGCAGCTTCCAATGGGGATCTTATCAGGGTGGCTGCTGGGCATGCCGAATCTTATGCCGCTGCTAATGGGTTTGATCTGGACAAGGCGGGCATTACTATTGTCCATGAGGGGTCAATTTATTCCCAGGCAACTTATACTTTTACCGATACGGATGGAACCATCGCAGTAGGGGCGGCGGGTTGCCGAATCTTTGGTGGTCGATATCTTGCGGGTGTTAGTGCAGTAGTTGCCGGGTTCATGGTTGAGGCGGCAGGGGATGATTTCGAATTGATTGATGCTGTATTTCCTGAGCCCACGACTTCCAGTTTTGAATTTGTGGACGCCATTGATCTTGCTGCCGCTGCGGATGGAGTAAAGATAATTCGCCCAACTCAATTCACTGCTGACGCAATTGGGGCCGCTCATTTTATTGATGCGGGAAACGGAGTAAATAACAATCTCCAAATCATTGAGCCGTATTTATATGGTGAATATTCTGTAAGTGCGATTTGGTCAGATACCGTGGATCTTGAAGTATTAATTCAGGGTGGATCAATTACCAATCTGACCAATGGGGAACATGCGATTGAATTTACCGGGGCCGCTCTTGGGTCTATTAAGGATGTCCTTGTTAGGACTGATGTCCAGACGACCGCTGTTGATCCTGGTTCGATGACAATATCCAATGTTCTTTGGGATGATGATGCGGTTGCTGATTCTACGTCAAGCCCGGTTGCCCCGAATTATTTCACGGTTACGGCTGTTCTTTCTGAAGCGACTTGGCAGACCGTTGCCGCTCATGAAATAGCGCAAGTGACCGGTGCTGTTCGCATGCAAATTATGGCAGAAGTTACGGAGACCGCTGTCACCACCAGTAATGATGGAACTATGGCTCTTGGGTTTGCTGGTAATACAGCAGCGATCTTTGCCGCCACAGCTCTGGATAGTGCAGGTACTACTTTTACTGATGGTGATGTTGTATCTGCTGTATATGGTGCAGCAGCCACAACTCCGGTAGCTGGTGGCGATGCGCAATCAGCCCTCACAAGTGTTATTTTTGATGTAGTTTCAACTCAGGGTGTAGATGTTGGGTACTCCATTGCTACTCATGCCGCGACCGATGGAACTGTTGTTTTTCATATTTGGTGGGAACCGCTTGATGCAACGGGTGCAGTTGTGGCCGGTGCAGGCGGGCCGTTTTAATTAGTATTTTGTTTCCTTGTCGGAAGCATTTGCAAACCAGATGCATCCTCCCAAGTGCTTTTGGCAAGGTTTTTTTAAAACTTTAATGTTGGACAGAAGGAGAATATTATGAAAGGTGATCCTGGAGTAAATTACACATTAGATGATGACGGTAAACTTGCTAAGAGCAGGGGGGCCGCTGATTACAACACGGAAAGCATTGACCATGCACTCGCTCCGTCCGTGAGTTATTTCATTTCCTGTGGTGTGTTTGCCAGTTCGTTTGTTGCAAGTTTGTATTATAGTGATGATGATTCGACATGGATAAAAGAAACCAGTGGGGCGGGGAACGATGTAAATTGTACCATTGCCGCGACTGGGAGTGATACAATCCATGTGCCGAATCCCAGAGGGCGTTATAGCCGCCTGAGTATTACGCTGGGTGGAACATGCGTATTCAGTGTGACCAGTGTGCTCGGGCCTTTGCGGAGCGTTGCGGCTGAATAAGAGTAGTTGAGTTGGAATAAGTTAAAATGGGCTATGAGAAACAGTTTATAGCTCTTCCCATAGCCCATTTATCCAATTTGCCGCTGCCTTACAAGCCCGTATTAAGGTTTTTAAGTCGATATCTATATAAGGGTATTACTTTTAAATTATCGTTTAAAATACGAACTGTAAGACAGTTTAAATAAAAAAAGGATGCATTTATTATGAAGATTAAAATGCTGGAGACAACGAAAGGCAGCCCAGACGGTTTTACAGTGAGGTCTTATGTTGCCGGGAAGGAATACAATTTGTCTGGTATCCCCGGAAATGATCTTGCGAAAGTCTTTGTTGAGCAGATGGAGGTGGCAGTGGAAGTAAAGCTCAAGGTCGTTGAAGTGAAAACACCGGAGAAGGTTATTGAAATCGAGACTCCTGAACAAGTGGAAATCAAGACGCCGGAAAAGGTTGTAATCAAAAAAGCAGTAAAGCCAAAAGCAAAACGCAAGCCTGCCAGGACGACAAGACGGCGGAAGGAATAATTGAATGGCAATTGAACTTGTGACATATTCAGCTCTGAAAGCGTTGCTTGGTTTGGAAGATGCCGCAATAACAGAATATCCAGCATTGGAGATTCTCCGGCCATCTGTAACATCTGCTATTGAAGAATATCTTAGTCGGTTGCTGGAGTCAACGGAACGCACAGAAACGATTTATATCGGATCTCGCAAACGGTCAATGATATCTCTTCCAGCCATTCCTGTTACTGCCGTATCATCGGTCACGGTTACGATAATCGGAGAGTCCGAAACGTATGATGAAAATGAGGAATATGAAATCACGGAATATGGAATTCAGTTAGCTGTTTCGTTATCAAAAGCAAAAATAGTCATTGTTTATACCGGGGGCATTTCTGTTGTTCCGGATGCAATGGCCAGGGCGGCTCTAATGCAAACTGCTTATGAGTTTCAGGCCAAAGATCAGATTGGGGCAAGTAGTGTGTCGACTGCGGGTGGATCAGTTCAAAGGCCGGAGCTTGGTCTCTTGAAGGAAGTTAAGCGAATGCTGAATCAATATAAACATCCATTGAGGTTAGTATAAATGGCTGATGAATTATTAAATGCAGAGATTCGGAATTTCAAAGAGGTAAGAGAATATCTTGATGAATTGCCGGAAGAAACATTTGACGATGCAAGGGAGATATTTGCAAAAGCTGTTTTGGATGCGGATAAGAAAGTCAAGCTCAGATTTTCTTCTATGATTATTAATTCACGGACCGGGAATTTGATGCGGTCATTGCAAACAAGCGTAACAGGTACAACTCTTAAAACTTTGCGGGCATCATTTCATAGCACGGCTAATGTTTTGGGAACGAAAATAAGATATGCCCCTATGCAGGAAATTGGCGGAACAGTAAAGGCGATTGACAAATATACGGGAGTACCCGGTGGGCCTTATCTGAATATTCCGGTTTTTTCAAACCTGACTCCCGCTGGGGTGATGAGAAAATCAGCAAAAATGCTGTTTGATGAAGGTGCACATATACATAAATCAAAGGCTGGTAATTGGGGAGTATTTTTAGGTGACAAAATGATGATGGTACTTAAAAAAGAAGTCACGATCCCCGCCAGGTTGGGCATGGTTGATGCTGCAAAAGATCAGATACCAACAATATTATCAAGATTAGTAGACTTGATTGGAGAAGAAGATTAAATGGCAACTCCAGCTACAACAACCATATTAGATGAAATTGATGCCCGGCTTAAAAAGATAACCACCAATAACGGGTACAATTACACGATAAAAAAGGTTAAAAGAGCGAAACTTGAGCCATTTAACGGGTATGATTTACCGGCAATTAATTATTGGTGTACATCTCTTTCAAATGAGAGAACAGTTTACAATGATGACAACAGGAATCTTGAGTTATTTATTGAAGCCCATAGCTTGACCAGGGATGATCCGTTTATTGATGTGGTGGATAAGTTGGCAGCAGACATTATAACGGCATTAAACCGGGCTACAACAGCCCCAAAAGTATCGGATGATCCAAACTATGACTTGAATGAAACGGTATCGGATTTGATATTTAAAGGCTATGATTATGAAATAGGGCAGGGAGAAAAACCCTGGTGTGGGGTGCTTATCAGATTTACGATAGCATACCAAACAGATCCAAATAATATGACGACATACGCAGTATAAAAGAATATGGGGATAGGTTCATGACCGAAAAGGCGGCTTCCGACTGCCCTGCCCCATAAAAACTTAATTCGGAAATGAAATCTACGGAGGATTGAAAATGGGAAAAGTTGATTTGAAAAAAGTGGCAATCATATGTTCACCTGGGCTTGACGGTCATTTAGCGGAGGTGTCAGATCATTTTAAAGCAAATTACGAGACAAGGATTTGCGTGACCAATGATCTTGAGCAGACCTTTAATGCAGCAAAATGGGCTGACATAATCTGGATTGAATGGGCGGATCAGTCTGCAATTAATGTTACCCGGTTTGAACAGTTGCTATACCAGAAGCAGGTAATATTACGTCTCCACAGTTATGAGGCATTTACGAGTTATCTGGATTATATTAAGTGGGGAGTAATTACGGATCTGGTTTTTGTTGCTGAGCATATTAAGGATATAGTGTTGAAAAAATATCCAGTTATTAAAAGCAGTGTGGATCGGATACACGTCATTTCCAACGGCGTTGATGTTGATAAATTTAATTACAATCCGCTCAGAAGTACGAAACATTTTTTTGATTTCTTTGGTAAGGACCTTGCATATCTGGGTTATCTTAACTTCAAAAAAGGGTCATTGCTATTGTTTACGGCCTTTGCTGAATTGCTTGAAATCGATCCTGAATATACTCTTCATATCGGGGGCACTTTTCAGGAAGAAAGATATGCCTTGTATCTTGAGCAAATGCAAAAGCAAAACCCATTGATGGCCAAGCAGATTAAATTTGATGGTTGGGTAGAGAATCCGGCAGAATGGTTGAAAGATAAAAGCCATATCATTTGTACTTCCGTCCTGGAAAGCCAGGGCAAGGGGATTATGGAAGCAATGTCGATGGGGTTGAAACCTGTCATTCATAATTTTGTCGGGGCAAATACAATTTACCCCAAAAAATATTTGTGGAATACTGCTCATGAATTTTGTCAAATGATTTTGCATGGTGAATATCACCCGGAGGAATATCGAAAATATATTACTGATAATTTTTTGGCCGTTGATAAAATTCAGCAGATAGAGGACATGATAGTAATTGCACCGGAACACGTTCCAGTATTTATGCCAGATGATCTTGTGAAGCCTATTAAATTATCGGTTGCAATGATGATGAGGGACGAAGAAAAGCATATTGCCAAAGTCCTGGAGTCGGTGAAAGATATAGCTGATGAGATAATAATTGTCGATACCGGGTCCACTGATAAAAGCATTAAAATAGCCAAGTCATTTGGCCCTAAAATTAAAATTTATAATCATCCTTGGGAAGATGATTTTTCACTGCATAGAAATCAGGGCATTGGTTATTGTTCTGGTGATTGGATATTGATAATAGATGCCGACGAAGAATTGGTGGGTGAGAAAGAAGGATTGAAAGAGACATTGTCAAAATTAAGTCCTGAATATAACGGGGTGTCCCTTAAATGCCAGGATGATGACAAGGATTCAGGAACGGAATTTAATTCTGCCCGAGTTTTTAGAAATGGTTTTATCAAATATCAGCGGGCAGTCCACAATAAACCCATATATGAAGGCAAGGTAAGATTAGGATGTGTTTTATTCGACGATGCTACAATTGTTCATTATGGAGCACATTTTCAGATTTCAGAAGCAGAAGCGGCGAAAAAAACCAAACGGACTGGGGGCTTGCTACTGAAGGCATTGAAAGATGATCCAGAAGATTATGAATTATTATTCTATCTCATGCAATTTTATGGGACAACCGGGGATCTTGATTCGGCTATTCTTTATGGTGAAAAATATCTTGCAAGTAAGCCGTTATGCGTCGGATTCAATGAGAGTGTTTATTTCTCGATTGTCCGTCTATATTTTGAAAAGAAGGATTACGAAAAATCTCTTCGATGGTTAAGAGAAGCACAAGCGATACTTCCGGACGACTTGGATATTGCTTATGTTTCTGCCGAGCTTGCGGTTGCAACAGGTAACGGTCCACTATTGCTTGAGGGTGCAAGGGCTTATTTGAAACAGTATGATGTTTATACACAAAGACCAGATGCAAAAGGCAGCCGGTTTATATTTTCATTGAAACCGAATTGTTTATATTTTGTTCTCAAACATATGACTGCATATCTCTTAGGAGATGGGGTTAATTGTTTGAATAAATTGAAACAGTCAGTTGGGGGTTTATCCAATTCTGATAGGCTAATTGCTGTTAAAGAGGTTAGAAAGATTTTGGAACCAATTGGCGTGAGTACAAACTAAAAAGGAGAAAAAATCATGGCGACAAGTTCAAAGGCAAAAATTAGTATAGAAACAGGACGGACGTTGACTTCTTATGCAGAAGCAACCGATGGGGGCGATCACACTGTATATTATACCGGGACCGAATGGAGTGGTTATTCCGATAAAGTGACAGATTATGGCCCATCGGTCAGGCCGGATGGCATGGTATCAGGGAGAAATGTTCTTTCCATACATGCAACTAATGATATTGTGACGGTCGCCGGATTTACTGCATATTCCAAAGGGGTTGAAAAGACCGTAAGTGCAACGACTGCTACTTGCACCAGGGGATCAACCGATGGTGTGAGCAAGATTAATTCAGTGACAATGGATTCAGCAGGAAATATTCAGGTGATTATGTGCTCAGAAGGTGCTACTGCGGCGTTTAGCGAGACAAGAGATGCTGCTGGCGGGCCTCCTTATATTCCAGTTGCCAGTGTTGAAATTGGTCAGGTTAGATTGACATCGGCAACGTCTGGTGCTGTGGCGGCTGCTGAAATATTCCAGGTTGTAGGCACCCATGCACAAAGATTCGATTACCCCACATGGGATGAATACAATATTGGGAAGGGCCTTTTGGCGACAACTCCGGCTGAGAAAAATTCTCATATAAAATTCACTTCTGCTCTTCCTGCCGTGCATACAGGAGGGACGTATAAAGGTGTATGGATTCAGTACTATTCTCCTGTATATTCGGAGTTGTCCAAAACATTGGATTTTAAACCGTGTGAGAATTCTCCATCAATATCTTCAACCCAGTATTACAATGGGACAATAGGAGCGTCATCCAGATCGCTTGGAACTGGTGGATTTTCAGCTATTATGACAGATAATATTTCTGGGGCATTGCTGAATGAGCAGGACAAGGTAATTACGGTTAAATTTTGGCCTGACCGGAACAAAAATCCTTATGTTTTGACCCAGGGCGAAATTGGAGTTGCCAGAACTTATCCGGTTGCAAATCAGAATAAAGCTGATGTAACAATTGCTGCTGAAAATGCAAGCGTATCATTTTTAAGTTAAGATTATCGCTTGATATTAAAGAGATAATTTAAAAGTGATATATAGGTATAGGGATTGGCTTAAAAGTTGGATTACGGGCCAATAAAGCCCATGTAAATAGTATTATTAACGGTTATTATACCCTGTAAGAAGCTATTGCAGGGTATAATGGGAGGGATAAAAAAGAATGGCATTTGATATTGAAAAATTTTCAGGATCGAATTTTAGTTATCAGGCGGTGGACGTGAAAGTTCCTGAGTTGTCGGGATTTTTTGATGAAGGTGAATCGGCTGTTTGGCAGGTGAGGGGATTGACCGGGCATGAGTTGGCAAAAGTTAATGAAGCCATTAAATTGAACAAGGATGTGGGGTCAATCCTTTCCGGTATATCATCGGAATTGCACAGCGAAAAGATTGATGCGATAAAAGAGACGCTGGGAATAAATGACACTTCACCGGACGATCTTGTCAGAAGGATATCAGCTTTGAGATTTGCTTCTGTATCTCCAGAGATCACACAGGAAATTGCTGTCAAATTAGCCGATTCATTTCCGACAATTTTTTACCTGCTCACGAATAAGATATTTGGTCTGACGGGGGAGGGCAAGACTTTGGGGGAATCGAAAGCCTCTGGGGAAACAGCGACGTAAGAAATTCGCTGGCGTTGTGTTATGAGAAAAAAAGATTTCTCTATGAGGCAAGACCAGATTTATTTCCACAAGGATTTGCATGCCAGGCCGAAATGGCCCTTTGGGCAAAGTTTTATGATAGCGATACTTTTAAGAGGAAATGATTGTGGCGGATGTTGAAAAAACAATTGAGATTATTTTCGCAGGATCGGATGAGGTAAGTGGCACCATTGATACGGTTTCCGGTGGAATGGCTGACCTTGGCGATAAAATCCATTCTATTACGGGGCCATTAGCAGGTGCTGCCGATAATGTTTTGAAATTAGATGCGGCATTAATGGCACTTGCTGCTGGTGGGATGGCTTATGCGTTTATTAAATCTTCTGAGTTTGAAGGAGCTACAATTGAACTCCAAAAAATTCTTGGTGATGAAATAGCGTTACTTGGTGTTGCTCAACAGGCTTCTTTTGATTTATCAACTCAGTATGGTGAAAGCAGTTCATCCGTTTTATTAAGTGCGGCTAATTTTAAACGAGCTGGTTTTGATGTAGAGGCGTCCTTAATGTTGACTAAAAGCGCGATGGATTTAGTCATAGCTGGTCAATTAGGTGGTGCGCAAGCAAGTGAATTATTAATTTCTACTTTGAAAGGATTTAAGGCGCCTGCCGAAGATGCTGCGAGACTTGTTGATGTATTAAATGAAGTATCCAATAATTATGCTACAAATGTGACAGAACTTGGAATTGGAATGGCAACACTTTCCCCCATTGCTAATTTAATGGGATTTTCTTTTGAAGAAACTGCGGGCATTTTAACTCCTGTTATTGAGGTATTCCGTTCTGGTACTGAGGCTTCTGTCGCTTTAAAAATGGGTCTTTTGAAATTAATTGATGACGCAAAACCTGTTGAAGATGCGCTTGCATCAATAGGGGTTTCACAAAGAGATCTTAATGGTGATTTAAGGTCAGGTAAGGATATTTTATACGATGTGGCGACAGCTTTCCAAACAGCGGAAGAAAATGATAAACTATTTTTGGCGGCTCAACTTGTGGGAATTCGGCAAGCGGCAAAAATGGTAGAGGTATTTAATGGATTAGCAAAGTCCACTGAGATTACATCAGTTGCAATGGGAGCTGCCGGATCGGCGGCTCGTGAAGTTGCAATAAGATTGGAAAGTGCTGAAATTTCAGTTAATAGATTTAAAGTTGGTTTTGAAAATCTTGGTATTATTGTCGGTGATCAATTCCGCGTAGCAGCAACAAGCGCAATTGATGGCGCAACAGATATAGAGCTTGCTCTCCAGGGTATGGTTTCTGCTGGAACGTTTAGCCCTATATTTGATGCGCTAAATTCATTTAGTATTTCACTTGGTGGATATCTTAAAGAAATAGCCATTGCGATGCCAAAGGCATTTGAAGGTGTTAATTGGGATGGATTGCTTGATGTTCTTGGTGATTTAGGGGATGAGTTCAGTTCTTTTTTTGATGGTTTGGATTTGACAGACCCTGAAGATTTAGCAGAAGCAATCCAGTTTGTAGTTGATTCGATGGAAAGCCTTGTAGTTGTTACAAAGGGAATGGTTGAATCTTTTAAACCTGTTGTTGATAGGATTTTGGCTACCATAGTAGGTTTTAATGCCCTTGATGATGAGACTAAAGAATCGGCCGGTAATATACTCGGGGTAGCAAAAGCAATAGAAAGTTTGGGGCTTGCATTTATTTCTTTTGGAATTTTCTTGGGTGAGAATACAGAAGCCATACGAGCCACATTTGAAGGCGTTATTGGCTCCATAGAATTTATGTGGGATTCTTTAGTTATTACTGTTGAGGGCCTTTTCTGGGTTATGGCGGATTGGGTTGAAAAGCTGATCACTGTATTCAGTCATTTGCCATTTACTGGTGTTTTGGATGACGCCATAGATACTTTGGGAATGTTCAAGGATAGTTTGGAAGAGGACATTGCCACCAGAGCAGAAGCGAATCTGGCTAAATTAACGACTGCTTATGAGTATACTACGGGTGCAGCAGAAGATGCAACCCAAGCCACAAAAGATTTTAACACTGCTACGACCGAACTCCCAACCGAAGTTGCTACCATTGTTACAATTACGGCTGATAGTGAAGATGCCGCTGAAGTGTTACGGATGCTTGACGAAATGCCTGAAACAAAGGATGTGACAGTAAGAACATCTGGCGATATCGCATCTTTTGAACAAGCATACAATGAGTTGCATGGAATTATCCCGGATGAAAAAGACGTTAATGCTATAGCCAGAGTTGATGTCGCCGCTCTTACCAAAGTGTCCGATACCATTGAAGAAGAAATTCCATCGGAGAAAGAAATTGAGATTTTATTGCAGGGCGACATTGATATGGAGTTGGCGAGAATTGCAGCCAGTGCTGAGTTATTACAAACATCTGTTGAGTGGACGGCAAAATTAAATATTGCTGAAGTAGAAGCAAGCGCGAGGATTATGGAATCTGCATTTGATAGTGTGGATTCAACTATACAGGTTACCAGTGATAATATAGCAACTTTATTCGGTCTTTTGGCTGGTGATTTGGATATGCGGGCAATGTGGGCTATCGAGGACCAAATCAGACGGGAAAACGTATTGCGAGAAGAGGCTTGGGTGTTACAACAGAAATTACTTGAAGGTCAAATTGATTATATGGCGGCTAAAACCGATGCCATAGAATCCGGAGAAATGAATATTACGGTAGCGGGAGAAGGACTTTCACAGCATATGGAGGCTTTCATGTGGGAAATATTAAGCATGATCCAGGTCCGGGCCAATGCTGAGGCTGCCGAATTTTTGATAGGAGTTGATTAATGATATCTATATCCACCATTACTGTCCAGACCGTCGGTAATCTGGTTTTTCGAGAAACTGTTAAAAAGACGAAGTTGCGCGATTTAAAAGCCAGGGTATCGCGTACCGGGACACTTGATGGTGAATGTGTAATTACCCATTCGGGTATTACCGATGCGGACAGAACATTGGATATCCGGGCGAATCTAACAGAAGATCAGGCCGATGATTTACAGACAATTTTTGAAGCTGAATTGTTTGTGATGTTGTCTTGCGGCCGGGGTCTTTTTTATGGGTCGATAGATAGCGGATGCAATATTAGTAACGGGCAATTAAAAATGAAGTTTTTGGTGCAGGAAAAAATGAATGCTTAAAGGAGTCAAATTATGGCTGTCGTATTAACACTCTCGAACCATTATAAATATCAAAAAGCAAAAAAGCTGATTGATTTGTCAGCAGATTCTTTGATTATAATTTTAATGAAAACGACTTTTGCTTTTGATAAAGATGCCGATGCTACGCTGTCAGATGTAACCGCAGATCAAATTGCAACAGGTGATGGCTATACCCAGGATACTAAGGCTCTGGCCAATCTGGTGCTCACAGAAGATGACGCACTTGACCGGGCGTATATGAGCTGTGATGATCCATCATGGACAGCATCTGGTGATATACCATCTGTTGGAGCCGCGATTATATATGATGATGATACATCGGATGATACAGTGATCGGGTGTATTGATTTCGGTGCCAATTATACGATTGCGTCCGGCACGACTTTCAAAATAGAAGATATCATTATCGCGGAGGAGTAAATGGCGGGTTGGCTTTCAGGATGGAAAAGAAGAACGCGTTTTTATATGCCGGCTGATTATTATTCAGCGGACTTGCCTACGGGTCTTGTCCTTGATGATAATTATTCGTTTCTTTTTGAGCATTTAGCATCGGATGCAAATAGATTCAAGATTGCTATAACTCCGCCAGATGGGATAACCGAGGCTTATGCTGACATAGAAAATTGGTCAACAGAAGATCAGGTAGCAAAGCTTTATTTTTTTTCATCAACATACACTGTTCGTTCCTATGCTGAATATTATTTTATTTATTTCGATGCAGACCACGCAGATAACACGACCTATATTTCTGATTCCGGGGGCACGGCGGCGCAGAGTGTTTGGCCTGTTACTTCTTATGAATTAGTTAGCCATATGGCTAATGATCCAGATGGAGATGTTGCTGATTCCATAAAAGACAACACTCCAAATGACCGTGATTTGACTCCTGAAGGCACTATGGTCTCTGCTGATTTGGTCGGGTATAATTACGGAAATGCTTTGGATTTAGACGGGGTTGATGATTGTTTGAACGCTGGGACAGATTCGGATTATGTTTATGTCCCTATTGAAATTGATTTCGAGCTGGATACTCTATCAGAATGTACACTTTTAAGCCTGGGTAAGGTTTCTGATTCCCGGTTTTCTATTGAGATCGATATTTATGACAATGACATTGCCGGTGGTGGGAGTTGGCAGGTTAGGTATCGAATTTCCAGACTTGGAACCACTGTTTATTCTGTTGAAAAAGACATCACTTTATTTGCAAATATCAAAACGTCTATAGCAATATATCGTTTTGGAACAACTATATATTTTTATCAAGACGGCGCATGGATTGGGAATGAAACAATAGGTACGGTCTATGCTCCTTATAATAACACCGTTGACGATATGTATTTTGGATCTCGGAATGGTGAATCTAATTTTCTGGATGGGCGAATTGCTGAAGTATGGTTAGGCCATGATATTCGAAATAGCGGTTATTTTGAGGCTGCGTATCACTCTCGCCTGGGAGATTTAACAGAATTTAATACTTTTTGTTATGAAGAAATTCTCGCCGGAACTCTGACATTGGCTGATCCGTTTTTGTCAACAGGATCGATGTCTGGTGCCACTCCAATTCTTTATTATGCTATTATTGATGCTTCGGCGGGGTTTGTTTCCACGGCATCCATGACGGCCAGCGTGTCGGAAATAGAGTTGACGGTTAATGATCCTAGGGTGTTTACATTTTCTTTATCTGCACCCGGATATGCTGAGGTAATATTCCCGATATCTTCATTTTCCACCCGTATCAGATCTGGTGATCCAACTTATTTACAAGTGGTTATCCCGATTGACGATGATCCGGCATCTACTTTTGATCTTGATGATATTACAGATCGAACAACCGATGGTGTGATGATTTTGCGTATGGGATATATGCGGGCCGGAGCCATGATTCTTTCGGAGATTATTTCCATCGTAGACCTGGAGGATGTTGCCATTGCAGAAGGCCCGATAAAAACAAGTGTTACCTTGTCTGGCCATCGGACCGAAACATTTAATGTTAAAACTGTTTTTTTGTCTGGTACCAGCTACCAGAAAACAACTAATGGCGCTCTGCGGGTGCGCTGTACACCTGATTTGTATCTGCGTCCCGGCGACACTGCTGAAGTCAATGATGAAAGTTTTATTGTTGATTCCATTTCCTGGTCGGTGTCCATGGCTACTGTTAAAATTCGAGAGACTTATGAAATTGCGGAGGCGGCCTGATGGGTAAAGGCACTATCATAGCCCACTTGGGAGCCGGTCAATATACGGTGACATTGAATAAAGAGCGGGTCAGGATTGCATCGGCTATCAGCGCATTGACGATTCGGATTGCTGCTCTTGAAACTCGAATTGCAGGACTTGACGACGGCAGAGAAAAAAGCCTGGTACAATTGCAGAAAGCGGCTTTGGAGTTGCGAAAAACAGGACTTGAGAATGCTCCGGCAGATCCTGCGATAACGGCCTGGTGCGCAGACTTGACAGAAGATTTATCGGGCAACGTGGGGACAATAGAGATTCCAGGTGAACGAGGGGCCGTCCAGATACAACCCGGTTATGATAGCAACGCCGTTTATTCCTCTGCTCGGGATGGACAACTGCAAGATGCAATTGCCTCTACTCCGGCCGGAACGTTTTATAATTGGGCGATGCTTCCTGGCTGGCAGAAATGGATGCCTATCATTCGATGGGGGGTATTGACCGCTCTGGACACGGATAATGATTTATGCACAGTTACCCTTGATGCAGCGGTTAGTAGCGCCCAGGGCCTTAACATCAACCCGACTGATACCGTTTTGACCAGTGTACCCATTGAATATATGGAATGTAACTCCATCGCGTTTGAAAATGATGATCGGGTGGTGGTGGAATTTGAAAATCAATCTTGGGACAGCCCCAAAGTGATCGGATTTGAAACAGAGCCTAGGATTTGTGCCACGGCAGATGTTTATGTGGTGGTGGTTTTTAATACTACTCAAGCGTGGACTTACCAAACCCGATATTGGGTGTGGAATTTACCGCGCAATTCGTTAGCCCACGTTACCGATGCAGAGGGTGCAGCGATGACACAGCCGTTGACCTATGCGGAAGTCACGGCGTTTATGTTTCGGCAAGGTGTTTCTGAGGGCGGGTTTGCCGGCGCGTTTGGCAAGGCTTTTGTTTCTACTGAAATAGGAGCTTGGTTGGAAGATGAACCGACAGGAGAGCTTTCCCATTTATGCGCGATGGACGGTGGAGATTTTTATAATCATTCAACAATCCCGGTTGCATTGTCTGGAGTAACATTTGCGGATTGGGGCACTTATACGCGCAATATTCACAATCGTATACTTCCATCATATCAAATATCTTTCGATGCAGACGGTGGGGATAGCTGTTTTGTGATGGATTATGCGGATGGTGGCGGAACCAGGAACTACCAATATGACACTTATGATTATGACCATTATGATTTTGTAGGTAATTATTTATATACTGAGTATGACATCGAATATATTCGATCTTATGATAAATATGATTATAAAAACCTTGAGATACAAACACCACTTGGCATAACAAATAGTTTTACTTTGAATCAAATTATTAATTATGAAACGCCGGAGGGTGAACACACTGGGCTTGATGCCGTTTATCGTACCAGCAATACTTCTTTAACTCGCGTTAAATATTACCCCGATTTAGCATTTCGCAAAGATGCTTTTTTAACCAGTTTTATTGTATCTTATTGCATTGCATCAGTTTGGGGTCCTGGATATGGAACACCTTTTACTCACACATCAGCAACATCGTCCGGGCTGAGATTATGGGACATCGCTATTGCCGCCAAATATCGTGAAGGGCTTGATGTGCGGACAATGGACAGGGCGGATATTATTACCGAAGGCCGGAACACAAAATTAGAAGAATTTGTTGATGAGAAATTAACAGAATGGTTGACGGATAACGATGTATGGCTTGTATATACCCAGGGCGATCCGGTTGACCCAAATTTTGCAATACTTGATCGGTGGACTGTGGAATTAAAACTGTATGGTGCAGCGGCATCGTAAATTTTTATATAAAGGAGAATTTACAAGGCGTTTTGAAGGTTTTAATTTAAAAGTAATACCCATATATAGAGAAGAGCTTAAACCCCTCGATACGGGTTTGTAAGACGGTTTAAACAGTATTTCAAACGATATAGAGATCAGAATAATTAACAAAAAAGGAGTCGAAAACAATGGCTATCCAACATTTGGTAAAACGGGAACCAGCAAGATTTCTTGGCTGGCATCATGAAGAGGAATTGGCGAAATCAGCAACAGGCGATCCGGTAGTAATTCCACCTCTATTAGCTGGACAAAGAATATCCGTCAGAACGATTGCCGGAACGGGTGATGCAAAAGTTCAAAGCACAATTTCCAGTGATGCAAAAGTAGTGGCAGGCACAGCGGTATGGGATGACTGGCCGATTGGTGCTAAAATAGGAACAAATTCGGCTAATCTGGACGCTCCCGTTTCAGCTTTGAGGGCTGTTGTCGGGTCAACTTCAACCGCCACTGTTGTCTTTGAAGTGCTGATATAAGGGAGGGAGAAACGATGAAACGATTTTTATTTATTTTATTTGCGATATGCTTCTTATGGACAAATGCTTCAGCCTGGGAATTGGGGCCTTGGGATGTAGACAAAATTCCTTATACGAAACAGACAGCAGCTCCAGCGGTAACAGATGATGATTACATTGTCCCTTATATGTGGGTAGATACGACCAACGACAAATTTTATTTGCTTATTGATAACACTTCCGGGGCAGCGGTTTGGCAGGAAATTATTTATCAAGGAGGTCAAATATCTGATCGAATTTTTCCAATAACTTTATCATCTGAAGATACTGCAAGCGGGGATATAATTACTGTGACTTTTGGTGAGGATGTTGTGTTTGGTGAAGTCTGTTATCCTGATGCCGGAGATAATGAATGGAAAAAGGCACTTGGAACAAATGCAGCGGTTACAGTTCCGGGCATGGGAATTGCTCTTGAAACCAAAGGGAATGGTGAATCTGGTAAACTTCTTTTGAGGGGTACAATAAGAGATGATTCAGCTTTTGCCGGTGTCATGGGTGATATTGTTTACCTGAGTGATGGAACGGCGGGAGATATGCTTTACGCTGCCCCGGATACTTCGGGTGATATTGTTCAGATACTTGGTTTTTCAATTGCTGATAATTACATATTTTTTAATCCTGATTACACATATGTTGAGGTGCCCTAATGAAACGATTTTTATTAGGATTATTTATTGTATTTCTCTTTCCTGGGTTTGCTTTTTCTGGTGGAAAAGTTTGTGGTGTTAGTAATCCGGCGAAAGTAGGTGGATTAATTTCTGCAAAGGTAGCAGGGGTTTCGGTTACTCCTGGTACTGGTGGACCGGCAGTTATTGAAGATGATATGCAAACTGACAATACAGGTGACTGGAATAAAGCCGATTGCACCCTTGCTTTTGATGCTGGAAATAAACATTATGAGATTACCCGGACGGCAGGGACCCAGACAATTTATCAGCAGGATTCCGTGGCGTTTGTCGATGGAGTTTATTATAAGGCCGTGTTTGATCTTAAGGATGGGACAGCTGCAAGTGTTACTGTTTCATTGCTGGCGGGTGATACTTTTCATGGGGCCGAGGTTTTAGATGAGTCTGCTGCGTCTACCAGTTCGTGGGTAACACATACTTTTTATTTTACGGCATCAGCTACAACCGATTCAGTTTGTTTTTCATCTGATTTTTTATCAGGGAATTATGAATTAAAGAATTTTAGTATTGCACCAGATTAAATAAATGAGGATATAATAAATGGCACAAATAGTATATAAAAAAACAGAGCTAAGGGATAATGAGGCTAT
>Ga0222658_1000677_pt1 | contig 17702 bp, 23 predicted proteins | sample AntAcemetagen476_FD_179830 | JGI IMG/M metagenome (GOLD analysis project Ga0222658, IMG submission 179830) | Saline water microbial communities from Ace Lake, Antarctica - #476 | ecosystem: Environmental > Aquatic > Non-marine Saline and Alkaline > Saline | place: Antarctica: Ace Lake... | reverse complement strand
CTATGCTTACATTTTTTGAATTTTCTCAATACCAATCGTATCGAATAGATTTTCTAGAGTAATTTTGGCAATTTTTATTAAAACTAGCGCCTCTTCATTGACAACCTCTTTTGAACCTTGTCCTGAGCCTAGCTTGCCCTGAGCAGGTCGAAGGGTCGAAGGGTTTTCTTCAATAATCCGATTATTTTTATAAAATTGATGTAATTTCTTAGCTAGATTGAGCGCATAAGTAGCCAAATGGTGAATCTCATAGCTATTTGCTGCTTCTCTCACAACGTCAGGAAATCTAATCATTTCTTTAACTAGCGCATTTGCTTCTATTTTTTCGAGATATTTAGTGTCAATTTGAGTGTTTTGCTTATCTAGCTTAACTTTTCGCAAAATCCCATAGCACCTAACGAGTGCATATTGGATATAGAAAACAGGATTTTTTTGTGATTTTTCTTTAGCAGTTTCTAAATCAAAGACCATTTGGCTCTTAATGTCAGACGAAATCATCATAAATCTTGCAACATCTCTACCAACCTCACTAATAAGCCAATCTAAATTTATTGCTGTACCAGCTCTTTTTGACATCTTTTGAGATCCGTCCTTGGTCTTTAGGTGCATCATCTGAATGATCGGGATAATAAGACTGCCATCATAATCAAGAATTTTCATGGCTGCTTGCATGCGCTTTTCATGGCCCTGATGATCCGCTCCCCAAACATCAATAATCTTCTTAAATCCGCGAGCAATTTTGTCCTTATGATAAAGAATATCTGAAAGAAAATAGGTAATATCGCCTGTGCTTCTAATAATCACTCTGTCTTTTTCATCATCAAAATCAGAGGTTTTTAGCCAAAGAGCGCCCTCTTCCTTGTATGATAAATCGCGCTTCTCAATCTCTTCTAAAAGCTCTTCTTTGCGATTGTCACTATACAGAACACTTTCCGAAAACCACTTATCAAATCCAATACCAGCGCTTTCCGTGGTCTTTCTTATGTCTTTTAATACTTCCCCTGCCACTGTATTTCCAAGTTTTCCAGGATCTTTTTCTTCGCTTTTTAGCGCCTTTTTCTTCTTTTCAATATATTCAGATTTATATTGATCACCCTCACCTAAAAGAGTTTTTCCAAATTCCCTTATTTGAGTTGATTCGCTAGCGTCATTCACGTAAAACTCTCTCTGGACATCATGTCCCGCCTTCTTAAGCACCCTAGCTAAAACATCGCCGTAAAACCCGTTTCTAGCATGTCCTAGGTGTAATAGCCCCGTAGGATTGGCTGAGATAAATTCAACTTGGATCTTCTTAGGTCTTTTTTGCTCTAAATTACCGTATTTTTCATCCTTTTTAGCGATTTCTTCTAGTTGATCGACTAAAAAAACATTTGATAAGAAAAAATTAATAAAACCAGCACCCGCTAATTCTACGCTTTTAAAGACTCTGGTGTCTTTTATTAATACATTTACTAGCTTTTCGGCAATATCCCTGGGCGTGGTTTTCTCTTTTTTCGCTAAAGAAAATGCAATATTGGTTGAATAATCACCGTATTCTGCTTGAATCGGCTCCAAGACCTCAACGTCTTTACTATACGAAAAACCAGCCTCTTTAAGGCTTTTTGAAATAATATTTTTTAGCTGTTCTTTTATAGTCACGTTCGGTAACGTTAATAGTTGAGGTTCCTAATATTAATTATAGTCACGTTACAGCAAGTTTGACAGTTGAAGTTCCTTAATATTAATTATAGTCACGTTACAGTAAGTTTAACAACAAAAAAGCCCAGTGTATAGTCTTTACGCTGGGCTACTCATCTAGTTCTTTGAAAGTTACTTTGGGATTCGGTCCGCCCGGTAACTGTCCTTTTTCGGGCTTAGCACTTATTGTTCGAGCTCTTTTCTCAATCTGCGTCTTGATCTTGTCAGGATTGCCGCGAAACTCCAGAATGAGCTTGAGCGTCTGCTTACCTTCGAGATCTTGATCTTCAAACAACTTCATTAGATCAATCTTATCGCCAAGCTTCTCTCGTATATAGCGATAGAGGGTCATCACATTGGGCCAACCATAATCAGTATAACCATTGATAGTAAGCAAGAACTTATGAGGAGTGTTGTCAATTATAGCAGTGTTTCTGTGCCTAAGTTGATCAAAGGCTCTTTGGGCCCTATCCTTTGCTTGATCAATTGTTACTTTCCAGCTATTACCAACTCGACCAGCAACCTTGTGGTCGTTATTGTTTTCGCTATTTTTTCTCTTACCGTTTTTCAGCATTTTACCTCCTTTGTCTCGCCATACCTCAACGGCAGCGGACTTTTCTAAACTATCATCACTCTACAACAACAAAGACAAAAAGTAAAGAAAAATCTCGCACTACACTGAGTGCGAGATAAGCTACTAAACTTCAAAAAGAATTAATGTTACTTCTGTATCAAGTCCAAAATCTGAATAGAAACGCTTCATCTCTTCGATCAAGTCAGCTCTGTTTTTCGCTCCGTCAGCACGAGCTTCTTCATTCGTAATGTCGCGAACTAGCTTATAACGAACTTCCGCAACTCTAACTAACTGAATCTTTTCGCTGTCCATAGCTTCAAAAACAAGATCTCCAAGAGCAATATCTCTCTTGCCCTTGCGGATTGTAATCGTCTTGTTCCTATCCTTAAAACCTGGGAACAAGTCGTCGGCTAACTTAAGCCTTTGAACAATCTCGTCCAAACCACCGAGCGTCTCAAGTTCGCGCAACCAACCAATTAGAGCATATCCGGCAACCTTAAGCCACGGCACCGATTCTCCGGTGGCTTCAAACTTAAGGAAGTAGTCATCTATATGATGTCTCAAACGCTCTTCTTGCCCTTCCCAAAGAGCATCCTTCCAGGCACTACCCCAGCGCTGTTCGTCTTCTTTGAGTTGAGCCCTAAGAGCTACAATAAATTCTTTCAAGTAGTCTTCTATTTTTTCTCTGTATGTTGTCACTCTGTCCTCCTAGGCAATTACACCCTCGTCTGGTTTTACCGTATGTGTTGTTTCACTTAATAATGATTCAATCAATAAGTCTGGTCTGTTACCAACTTTATCGCTTCCACGAAACCTGCCGTAACATGGACAAATTCTTACAATAGGCAGCTTTTGATGAACTCTGGAGCTATTCTTATTGGTCAAAACAATGTATCCCCGTCTATTTTTCCAAAACATAATTTCCTCCTTTTTAAGAACTGTTGTTATTCTACAAGAGTAACCAAAAAAAGTCAATTAAAAAACCCAGCACTTGTCTAAGTGCTGGGCTGCCCTTCTGGGCCTTTTTGGCATCCGTAGCCTTACTACGAAAGTACTCCTAGTTGCTTCTTCATGATGGTCTCCTTAGGTCAATCTTTTCATGGCAATCTCCTTATATGCCTCTTTCTCTCTGAACCTTCATGGTTTCTCCTAGTGAATCCCTAGTGTCTTCTTTTCACATCACCTCTTATGAAGTTATGTGCCGATAACTTTAGGATCCCTCCTATCTGCCTCCTAGCCTCAAGCTATCTTGAAACTTAAGCAACGGCAGTATTAATTATATCGCCCCGCCCTACGCTCGTCAAATATAAAAAAATCCCCGCACACTGTACGGGGACAAATCTACCTATTGTTTTGGTAGGTAAATCTCACTTTCAAGATCTTTTTGTGAGATACGAATGATCGCACCAGTAAGGTTGCCACCTGCGATCATGTCTGCACCCATCATCCAGTTAGGAACCAAGACCTTGTCTTCTCCAATGGAGGTGAAATTAGCCTTATAATCATTGAGCCAATATTCGCTGAAAACAAGTTCAATCGTTGGGATAGCCTTGGTTTCGTCAATAACTACGACAAAGAGATTGATAGGAAGGGTGCCGATGATAAACTCGTCTGGATTGCGCTCAAACGAGAATTCAAGATATCGGACCGTACTAGTAGAGCCACTTAGACTACCAAAAAACAACCCGATACTGCCTTTGATATGGCCACTCGAACCAACATAGTCAGCAACATAGCGAAGTTCATGTTCGCCGAACATGCCAGTTTTTTCGAGATCGTCTTTACGAGTATCACATCCACTCACCAAGAGCACTAACACGGCTACTACAGAAACGACCAAACCTACTCTAATAAATTTTTTCATCTGAACCTCCCTTTATCTTCTTCACACCATTCTATCATATATACGTATCGAAGTCAATACTATACATCACAAAAGCCACGCATAACGTGGCTTTTGATTGCTTTGTGGAGATACTGCAAAAAAGTTGGAACCAGTTTGAGGTGTTGGTTTTACAGGGACATAAAACGATTAAAGACATTGAACCTGCAGAGGTGTTAACAAAATAGCGATAATAGGCAGGGTTTTCATGAAGGAACATAACCACATTAAGTTAGTTGAATTAGTATTAGTTGGATAAAAAAAGAGCCACCTGCGTGGCTCTTGCTAGTATTTCTATCTAGTCAATCAATCCGTGCTCTTTCATGGTTGCAACGAAAAGATCGAGACCTTCTTGGCTATCTATGTGATAGTTGTCTACGAATCGTTGACCACTTGCTGGGCGTGCCCACTCTTCTGGAGGTGGACAACCGCAATGACCAGCGACACGTACATCCTTTGCTCCGATTGGATTTTCATACATGATTCGAGCGACTTCCAATGAAACATTTCCCGCAACCATCCAGTAATACCAGGCTCGGACAAAAGTAAAAACTATATCGCTACCCTTGTTAAGGACACCCTTGATCGATGCTGGCACTTCACCGCGATTTTCAGGAGCCGGAACAATAGTGACTCCCGACTGAGACAGCTCTCCTCGGATAACTGAATCACAACCTCTATTGCCTGCCAAATTTTGCATTCCAATACCTCCCTTTCTATTTAATGTCATTCTATCATATATACGTATCAAAGTCAATACTATACATCACAAAAGCCACGCATAACGTGGCTTTGTGTGTGTTGTGCTTGCGCACCGAAGCTCCTAAATGGAATAAAGGAGCGTAGGTGTGGAGATGCTGCAAAAAAGTTGGAACCAATTTGAGGTGTTGGTTTTAGAAGGTTATGAAATGATCAAAGATGTTGAGTCTGCGGAAGTGTCAACAAAATAACGATAATAGACATAGTTTTCAGAGAGAAACGTAACCACATTGGGTTAGTTGAATTAGTATTGTGTTTGTAGAAATAAAAAAGAGCCCCTACTACTTCGCAGGGGCTCTCTGAATTGATCTAGAGATCGATGATTTCTCCGTCTTCGTTTCGAAGAACAAGGCATCCGTCTTCAAGAAAGACTCGCCCTTCTTGCCGATTGAACACCATTTCTCCGCTGCTCCAATGAAGGCGACCGCACTCAGCGCACGGGAAAGCGGGGCTGGTGCTCCGACAACCTGTCTGGAGCGAAATGCGTTTTGTCCAATCGATCGTTCCTGTACAATCTTCTTCTTTGCATCCCATTACTGGAGTGTCGCCCATGGCTCGATCGACAGCTGGACCAAGTACGTCCGCAACGTCGTTCAAGCCGAGGTGCATCACTACGGTATTTCTACCGAGGTGCTCTGTTCTACTTTCTTCGTGGAGACGGCTTCGTACTTCTTCGGCCTGCTCCATCGTCCCAACCTGATGCTTCTCTTGCGACGTGACAGGATTTACTTCGTTTGTTTCACGAATCCCATCAACAATTGCCTGAGCTGCGCCTTCGCCGTTGTCACGATCGTAACCCCATGGATCAAACTCGTGACCCGATAGGTCGACTTTCATAACCCGACCCTTCAGATAGTCGAAGTCAGTTTGTTGGCTCAGGATTTCAGCCGCCTCTTCGCACGTCATCGGAGTGGAATCATAATGCATGAACCCCATACCCAATGGCTTGGAAGCGTTGTAGAGCCCAGCCAATACCGCTGCCTTATCGACACCAACCATAGAAATCTTATCCATCACTACCTCCCCATACATGTTGTTTGATGAGCTTTCTTATCTTATTACCATTGTATCATATATATGCATTGAAGTCAATAGCGTATATCACAAAAGCCACGCATAGTGTGGCTTTTAGTTGATTTATGGAATAGAAAAAGAGCAGACATCTCTGTCTGCTCATCTTTTTTTGTTAAAATCTTCTAGAAACTTGACCCGCAATGGACCATTCGTCCTTCATGTGCAAAAGCAAGGGCGAGTTCAAGTTCTTCGGGCTCCATAATGTTCAGTAGCACGTCCTGCATGTGGCAATAGCACTGCCAAACATCCGAGATGGTATCAACCTTCTCTTTGGACCAATCCCAGAGGAGAAAAGTTTTCATTACTTTAATCCAGAGAGCGACGGCCACATAGGGCTCGGATAGATCCTCTGTTTCATCCTGAAGCAGATCATTGATGGTCTTGACTTCTGGACTGGCCATTCTTTCTGGCATACGCACCGAGATGCCAACGCCTGAACCGGTTCCCATAAGATTGCGGATCTCAAATCCAGAGCCGGCGAATCCACCCTCAAAACAGAAGTTTGGACTCAGTCCCAGACTATTTCTCACGTACATATTGGCAAAGGCATGAAGAGAACGAACAAACGGAATACTACTCAAGCAATTACGTTCTTCGTAATCTTTCCCTAACTGCACCGAGTAAATAACGCCATCTTCCATGCGTAGCTCAATGTCTGCGATTGGCTCATCAAGAAGTATTGCCTTTTCTGCTTTGTGAGGAGGAAGACTGAGCACAGGTGGCTCAGTTTCTCCGCCAGCCTCTTTATAGATCTTCAGCAGACTCCAATAGCCAACACCCTTGATGAAAGTTCCAAGAGTTCTAGTTGAGCTTGGGAACTGAACAAAGTCACCATCACCCTGAGGGCTTTTGATGGTGCCCACTTCGCCATTGACCATGATTTGCGTGCCTGCCCAGTCGAAGTGGTATTCATAGACACCAAGAACTGGATCAAAGACAATCTGTTTGGTTACAGCGATTGTGACATTCTCTGGCCCGAAAACACGTGGCTCGGGCTTCTTGTAAGTGCAGGCCTCACACCTGGTGCCAAGAGATGGATCTTCTCCTGCCCAGTCCTTGCTAATTGGTCCACTGCAAATTCCACACCTACCCTTTTCCAAAACGACATTTTTCATCTGAACCTCCCTTTAGTTTCTTATTATCATTGTATCATAAGCACGTATCGAAGTCAATACTATACATCACAAAAGCCACGCATAACGTGGCTTTGTGTGTGTTGTGCTTGCGCACCGAAGCTCCTAAATGGAATAAAGGAGCGTAGGTGTGGAGATGGGGGGAGTTGAACCCCCGTCTAAAAAGTCCGCCAAAAACGATTCTACAAGTTTAGTTTATTTTTGTTGTCTCGACCCCTAAGCTAAGAAATAAACAAAAGCACCTAGGCGTCCAGCTTCAATTGTTTCGGTTACTAAGCGAAGCGATTTAGTTACCTATCCTGAAAAGTTGCCCAATACTCATATCAGGAGTCTGAATATCAAGCGCCTACTTAAGCGTAGGCTGGAGCAAAGTTATTTTCTGCACTTCGCGTTTTCTGGAGGTTTTAAGAGTAACACCAGATCCTCTACTTGCACGGAATCTCAAGACTCCCTATCGAAGCCCAGCATCCCCATTAGAAACTTTTTGCGAGTACTCGAGCTTAAAGATTCTTATGTCCCGAGAGTAGCTGAGGGGCTACTTTATCCCTTTCCACTCAAAGTCCTTTCAACGTCTCTTTTCATGTCTCTCTTTTTAAGTGTTTCGCGTTTATCAAACTTTTTCTTTCCTTTCCCAATACCAATAGACAGTTTTATCTTGCCTTTTATATTATACAACTTAAGCGCTATCAAAGTCAAGCCCTTTTCTTTTGTTTTGCCTATAAGCTGTTCTAATTCTTTTTTATTTAACAACAGCTTCCGCGATCTTTCTGGGTCATAGGTTTTGGGAGTATTTTTGGGTTGATAAGGTGGAACCGATGCATTTAATAAATACGCTTCACCACCCCGGATCACAACGAAAGAGCCCTTCAGGCTAACATGGCCTGTCTTTATTGCCTTAACCTCATGACCAAACAAAACTAGGCCCGCCTCAATATCTTCTTGAATAAAGTAGTCATGTCTTGCTTTTCTGTTGACTGCATAAGGTTTCATGGCTCTAGTTTAGCACAAAACAACCAAATTCCCACCCTTTCCTTGACTGTTATTCTAAAACTTGATAGAGTCCAATTAAAGGAGGTGTAGGGTGAGTATTCATGATGGTGGCAATGACAAAAAAAATGGTGGCGGATGGGCACTTATTGCTCTTGCTTTCGCTCTTATAGCAATATTCCTCTTGGCTTATTGTATCTTGTGGCTTGTCAAGATTATTGCGTCTAAGACACAAAATGACAGTATTATTCTTTGGGCTGAAAAATGGCAAAACAAATCATTGCGCGGCGTTGAATATGGACTATTGGTCTTGGTGCTGATACTTATTGTCTTTGTCATTATCCTTGCCTTTTTATATGGTATGGGACTAGCGACTCTCGTCCTAATGCCATATCTTGTATATAAGTTAATTTATTTCATTGTTTGGATCAAGGATCGTCCGCTAGCATCCAAGCTGTGGGAGAAAGAAAAACGCTTTTGGTGGTGGGTTTTCTTAATTGGACCTGTCTGCAAAATGTTCGATACTATTTTTGCTAATTGGGATTTTTATTGGGATGAAATAGGGGGGTTAATCTAAATAGGTTGATACGAGGACGCATAGGCGTCCTCTTTTTTCTCTCATAAACTTGTCCTGAACCTAGCTTGCCTTGAGTTTATCGAGAGGAAGGATTGACTTTTAGCATAAATATTGATAGGATACAAATAATTTCAAAGGAGGAAAAAGTGGTTAATCAAATTGAGGTAAAAGCCTATTTTAGAATCTCAGACAGGCAAGGCCAAGACGCCGTAACTCTACTTAGACAGAAACTCCACCAAATGTCTGGTGGAAAAGTCATCGAGTTAAAACCTAGTAAAGATCAAGTCAAAGTAACGATGAATTGTGGGCTGGGCGCTGATCTTGAAAGGTGGGTTTCTGCAGTAAAGGAACAAACCCAAGAACTCGGATTTATTCCAGCGGAAGAAAAAATGGAGTATAAGATCAAATTTGATCAAACTCCATCAGAATAGAACAATTCCCCGACACAGAGTCGGGGTCTTTTTTTGCCCTGCCGTCAAACTTTGGTTATACAAAACAACCAAAAACCCTTGATTTTATATCAGAGATATGGTATACTATACAATGAGAGAGTATTGGTCCTCAATACTCAAACTCAAGGTTCTTGGATAACAAAGATAAGTCTCTAAAGGGGGCTCATATGTGCGAGATTGTCCATGTTGAAGTAGTTGTAAAAACTGAAACTGGCCTTGAGTTGGTTGGCACCATACTGAACTTGAAATACAAAATTGGTTGCCATCCACTGGTTGAAAGTATACACATTGACAATTGCCCTCGTGAAGGGGGACAATATGTCATCGCTCGCCTTACAACTTGCACCTATTTTGTGGATCGAATCTTGATGGCACAGTTCCGCGCAATCGGCTTCCATCTCGTAAAGCATACCGAGTTTGGCGGACGACCCCACTTCGAACTGACGATCGAACCAGATCATAACCTGGGCGACATCTTCGACGAGCTAATCGATCTATAAAGACACCAGACCAAGGCCCCGACACAGAGTCGGGGCCCTTTTTTGTTCATTCTCTCATATATGCATTGACTTTTCCTTCAAGATATGATAAAATAGAAATAGTGGTCGACTTGGTCCTGATAAGCGACTCTACGGAGATTAGCTTACAGAAACAAAGCCAAGCGATACAATAGGAGGACATTGTGTCCGTAAACGTAAGAGTGTATCTCAATAAATCTGTCAGGGAAGAAAATGATTTCAGTAGTACAACTGCTGAATGTTTCCTCTTCGGCGATCGTCTTTGCTCAAGAAAAGATCTTTACTACTCCGACAAATTTGACCTTGAGGATGCCCTTCCCAAGGCGATACGAAGACACTTAGCCTACATCAGTGTCAAGGTTCATTTTCCAGATACTCACCTTAATCGAGAATTAGGTATCTATAAGTACGGTGGTGTACGAGCAACGCTTGATCGAAGCGTATACGGTAAAGGAAGTTACTACGAGCTTACAATGCGCGGCAAGGACCTCGTCCAGCTTCGCAACCTCTACGAAGCAATCCGGGCCGGCACTCGCCGACCAACGATCAGCTTCGAAGGGAAGCAAAAAGAATCACGCTCTGTGATGGCTGATAGAATTGCTGAACTTGAGCTTCGACTTCTGGAGGTTGCTTCTGCTCATACAAGCATTAGGGAAGCAAGTATCCTTCTTCAGGAACAAGGACTCCAAGGCAGCAAAAAAAAGAGGACGAACGCAACCTGCAAAGCTATTCGACTAATAGTTCCTGCCTGTCGGAAAATTGATCAAGTTTTCGCAATTGACTCAATCCGTGAGTAGAATATAACGAGCACAAGCCGCTCCACGGAGCGGCTTTTTATTTGCAAAAAACACGTTTTTAGGGCAAAATGTACTCATTGAGTGCTATGAATATACAAAAAACAGAAAGTGACACTAAAAGAATAAAATTGTTTATAAAAGATAGCAAAAAGGAAGTTGCTAGAGCTTTCTTATACATTTTAAGCAATGATTTGCACGAAGAGCCATTTGGATATATGGAAGATGTGTTTGTAGCCGAGTCTCATCGCGGCCAGGGCCTTGGCACAAAAATAGTAGAAACTGTTATCAAAGAGGCAAAAATACTTAAGTGCTATAAGATAATTGCTTGTAGTAGAAATGGTCGTGAGAAAGTACATAATTTATATAAAAAAATTGGCTTTGCCGAACATGGCAAAGAATTTAGAATAAATTTATAAACATATTTATATGACACCTTTTAATCCAGACACCGCTCCATCGCCCGAAAATGTTTCTGAATTAACCTTAGAAGAGCGCATTATTCGTTTTTCTAAAGAGAAACATGGCGAAGAGCTTGGAGACGAAAAATTGCAAGAGACTAAAGAAAGATTAGAAAAAATATTAAGATTAAGTGTTGGCGATAGAGTCGAGGTAGAAATCAATTCTGGAAAAAGAAATCAAGGAAAGATTGTCAGAATTATAGAAGAAAACAAATGGGGACTACCTGATGCTTTTGTTGACATTGATAAACCAGTTCATATGGGTCAAGTTAACCTGGCAGGACGAAATTTTGAGATATTAGAATAAGCTTAGATGAAAATTCCTAAAGAAGTCACACAAATTATTGAAAAACTACAAAAGGCTAATCACGAGGCCTTCATTGTTGGTGGCTGCGTTAGGGATTATCTGAGAAAGAAGAAGCCCAATGACTGGGACATCACAACTTCAGCTAAGCCCAAAGAAATTCAAAAGATTTTTAAAAAATCATTCTATGATAATTCTTTTGGAACTGTGGGCGTACCGCTTGAAACAGATGATGAATCTTTAAAGGTGATTGAAATCACTACCTATCGCACTGAATCTGCCTATACAGATAGTCGTCACCCTGACAAAGTTGAGTTTGCCGACTCGGTTGAAGAAGACTTGGCAAGACGTGATTTCACAATCAATGCTATCGCTTACGACCCAGTTAACAAAAAATATATCGATCCGTACGACGGCAAAAAAGATATAAAAGCCGAAACAATCCGTACCGTTGGAGTGCCTGACGAGAGGTTTGGCGAAGATGCTCTTAGGTTAATGCGTGCTGTCAGATTTGCTTGTCAGTTAAATTTTGTTATTGAGAAAGACACCTTTGCCTCGATCAAAGAACACGCTGAAACCTTAAGAAAAATTGCCAAAGAACGCATTAAAGATGAGTTGGTTAAGGTTGTTGTGTCCGAAAGAGCTCATTTTGGCATTATGTATCTACACGAAGCCGGTCTTTTAAAATATATTTTACCTGAGCTTGAGATGGGTATTGGAGTGAGTCAAAATCATCATCACCCATATGATTGTTATTATCACGGCGTATATGCACTCGAATATGCGGCCGTCCAAAATTATTCTCTAGAAGTAAGGCTTGCTGCTCTTCTCCATGACATTGGCAAGCCATATGTTAAGGAAGGCTTGGGCACTCGCTCAACTTTTTATAACCACGCTCAGTTTGGTGCCAAGGTGACAAAGACTGTTTTGAAGCGCCTTAGATTTTCTAATAAACTAATCGAAAAGGTCGCTCATTTAGTCGACTACCATTTGTTTTACTACGAAACAGATGTCGTTACTGAATCAGGTGTCAGGCGTTTACTTCGTAGACTTGGCAAGGAAAATATTAAAGACTTTATGGAAGTAAGGATGTGTGATCGTATGGGCTCTAGAGTTCCAAAGGCAAAACCCTATAGACTCAGACACTTAGAATATATGTTTGAGAAGGTTGGCTCTGATCCGATTGACCCTAAAATGCTGAAAATAAACGGCGATGAAATTATAGAGATGTTCTCTCTTGAGCCATCAAAGCGCATTGGTCTTCTTCTCGAATCTCTATTGCAAGAGGTTTTAGACGATCCCAAAAAAAATACAAAGAAATACTTAAAGGAACGAGTTGGAGAACTCCAAGAGCTGTCTGACAAAAAACTCGAGGCAATTGCGTCAAAAGTTTATGAGCTAAAACAGGAAAAAGATGCCGAGATAAAAGCTAAACATTGGGTAAAATAGCTACATGGGGAAAAATATTTATACTGACGGAAAATATTTAGAAAATAATCAGGCCTGGCACACCGAAGACTCTGCTTGGAAAACCAAGCAGATTCTTAAGATTATAGAAAAAAACAAACTTAAGCCTAGCTCGATCTGTGAGGTTGGCTGTGGCGCTGGAGAAATATTGAACCAACTCTATTCCAAGCTCCCAAAAACTAATACCTTCTCCGGCTATGACATCTCTCCTCAGGCAATCAAAAAGGCTAAAACTAAAGAAAAAGAAAGACTTAGTTTTTATGAAAAAGATTTCTTAAAAGAAGATATTTCTTTTGACTTGGTTATGACCATTGATGTAATCGAACATATCCAAGACTACTTCTCCTTTGTAAAAAAATTAAAGGAAAAAAGTAAACATCAAATTTTTCATATTCCTCTTGATCTGTCGGTCCAAAGTGTTTTGAGGATTAAGCCGATATTAAAGCAAAGACAAAAAGTTGGCCACATTCACTATTTCACAAAAGAAACTGCCCTTGAAGCCTTAAAAGATTGTGGGTTTGAGATTGTCGATTATTTCTATACGGGCAGCGCTATAGATTTGCCATCAAAGTCTATAAAATCATTTTTGGCAAAGCTACCGCGAAAAATATTGTTTAAAATAAATAAAGACCTTGCTGTCAGATTACTTGGCGGATATTCGCTCATGGTGCTGACAAAATAAAAACAGCTATCTCTTTCTTTTTTTACAAAAAGTAAAGACCTCGCCGTTAGGTTGCTTGGAGGATATTCGCTGATGATACTGACAAAGTAGCGCACTGTCACCCGCGCTATAGCTAAAGCACTAAAATCACTAAAAGTGGTTTTTTGTTAGATAAACGGTAAAAGTACTTGTTTTTTAGAGTAAAGTGTGTTATGATATTAATAATACGAGTCGCCTACACAAGGAGGATAAATTGTATAATAGAGAAGGAGCTCTTAGGTTGTTAGCTGAGATCTTAGGACAAGATGTTCTAAGAGAAACTATGACGTTGATACATGGCCCCTATATCGAAAGTCTGATCGAGGAATTGATTGGGAATCCTCAATTCATTGTAATTTTTCCCGATGTTCACATCGCGCAATTTTGGGAATTGGATGCAGGCAATGATCCAGTTGTTTGTCCATGTCTTCGCCTCACGTTCGACGATTATCTCCACTACGTCGAAGATGAGGCGACTTGTCCAGGTTGTGGCTTGCCATATTGGATGTGTGAATGTGGTGATTGCCGCTGTGAAGCACTTTACAATGACCTAAGCGTGCCGCGCGGCGTTAAGCTCATCGGAGAGTCGATCAACCGCTGTATCGCAGACATTGCGAATGGCGTTGTTCGCGAAAAAGATGTTATTAAGATCCGTACCAGCGTTACTGCTAAATGTTTGGCAGACTGGGTGGGTTGTTTATCTGGCTATCTTCACATGCTATTTTGGCGAGACTCTAACCCCGAAAAGTGCATACGCATTTTTTGGAGACTGTACCATCAGGGTAAAATTGATCAGCCATTATTGCGCGGTGAATCACTTCCGCCCAGCGCACCCACGTGGTGGCGACAACCTTGTCCTATTCACGACTAAAAGAAGATTTCAAAATCCAGCACTTAGCTAAGTGCTGGATCTTGTTTTTATTCATCATTGTGTAGATTGACTTTCTACATAAAACATACTAAGGTCTTATAGAAAGATAGCCTACAAAACGGAGGACCTATGCGTCACAAATCTATTACAATAGTTCTTGTGGGAATCATTCTAATCTTCCCACTGCTTTGCTCGTCTAGCTCGACAGAAAAAGAAATTGAAAGTCATAATATTGTTCTTCGCTACTCTACCATCATTCCTGATAATATTGCCGAGACATTTTTGGAAAATCAAGAAGCACGACTGCGATTTGTTCAAATGCTCTTAAATATCCGTATCGATAAAAAGATAGACATCTACCTATTGGGAACCCTATCTCTCTCTGCTGCCTGGGCCGACATACAAGAGTCAGCTATTGAATACATGATCCCAATAGGCTCGCTCTTGCGTCCAAACTTTCAAGGAATACACAATATGGGTTCCTGTCATCACGAACTAGTTCACGTTGTAACTGGGCTAGGTTGGCCAGGATACTGGTCAGATGCTATTTGTGAGGGATTAGCTGTTTATGTCGATTTCGCATGGCCATCGTTATGCAAGAAAGACATTTATCTGGTTACACATCAACTAATCAGAGACAATGAATTGCTTTCACTAAAAGATCTTTTAGCTCAAAGCATCACGCCCGAGACCTCAGAACGACAAATGGAAAATATCTATTTTGCGTCTGCAACACTAATAGATTTCATTATCGAAACCTATAGCTTGAGCCAGCTAGAGCAATTCTATAGGATTAGCGGATTCCCTTATGTCCTTCTCGAGCAAAGAATAATAGAAATCTTTGGCGTAACATTCACTAACTTAGAAAGAGAGTGGTTAAGTTATGTAAATAGTAAATAGATGAACCTCCGACAAGCCGGGGGTTTTTTTATCATATTATTGACATATACAGGATAATATGATAAGATGTCTATGTTATATACTAAGGAGGTTTCGCATGATAGAACAAGCAAAAAATCGTAGACTCGTCATTGTGACAGCGGATAGTGTCAAGGCAAACGGTATTATCTCTTTCAAGTTTATGATTGAGCTTGGAAAGAAAAAGCCCGAACTTCGAGGCACTCTCCCCAATCTGTACGGTTTGATTCGTGAATGTGATAAGAATGAATATTCGTTCAATATCTTTGAAGGCGGCAAAGGCTTAGTCGCTGGTGGAGGATGGACATCTCACGATAGTGATGATTGGCAGAAAAAAGTGCTTGATGCCATTCCGTCTTGCACGATTCTTATGGACATTGATCTTCTCGAATGGTGGAAGGCTCTGGCTAAAAAATATGGCGTAGAGTTTGAGCATTACCATATTGAAGGCATTGTTTACACGTCATAACCAAGTAGTAATACGAGGACTGTAAAACAGTCCTCCTTTTTTATTGTTAAATTTTGTACCAACGCGATATAAGTCCATCCTGCCTTGGACGCCAACCAATCTGTTCTATTTTGCGTTGACGCGATATAATGTAAATAGATAAAAAAGACGAGGGGTTAGCCTCGTCTATGCTTTTCTTTAGCAACTCGAATTGCAATTGGGATCGCAACTCGCACAGTCATTCTCTTAAGTCCAGGGTCATGATACCGTAAATTGCGATTCATCTCTCGTTCTGCTAAACCAGAAAGATCTGGGCCGCAAACGAAAATGTCAGGCATCATATCAACAACACGCATAATCTCAAGCGTCCTGCCTCCCGCTTGAGCCATGATCCCTTCCGCTATTTCTACTAGCTCGGGAAAGAACTCGGCAAGTTTAACCATATCTTTTCTGACAGACACGCCTACCTCCTTAGTGATTAAGTCGTGACAACCCCAGCATGTTCTGCATGTGTTGCATGGCCTCATCAGCACTTATCGCTGGAATAGGGGACGATTTCTGTGGCGAACAACCACCTACAAAAATATATTGATTCCTAAGAAATGAACTTCTCAGCCTTGAAAACAATTCTCTCATTGATCCTCCGTTAGGTTTTGTTTTCGACCCTAAGAAAAACTACAAAACTTTACGTCCTGAGTTTATCGAAGGACTTTCAGACCAATACCTCTCTATGTTTAGTATACCATACTTCCGTTTAAAAAGCAATAATTTTCAACCACTTTAGTATAGTATGTGTAATTTCTCACCATGAGCTTTGGAAAATATTATTTAGCTATGGTCATCATCGCCTTCTTCTTTGCTGTTTTTATTATAAAAAGTACCACAAGCCTCACCACTACTTGGTTAGGCACCTACACTCCAACAGAACATATCGCCCTTGAGTATGGAGTTGAATATAGTAAAACTTATTTTAAAAAATCTCAGTGCGAAAAATGGATTGACGAAATGAAGCTCGGAGGAAATCAAGGAGAGTATATGTGCGGTAAAAATTGTGTACTGATAGACACAGAGCTTCTGGGTTGCGAAAAAATGTTTGAATATTAACATGGCAAAACAAGTTTCAATAATTCTTGGCTTAGTTTTCACGGCCATTGTCGTCTTTGGTATTATTCTCTTATTAACCTAGTACGACTTTTTTTATCAATTCCTCTGCCAGAGTCATATCTGGAGCGCTTTTCTGGTTTAGCGAGTGAAAACGAAATAAAAGGCATTCGCTGAACAGAAAAAATAATTTTCACATTACTCTTTTATTTTCGAGCAAGGTCAAAAAAGATAGGCTGCCGGTACTTCTGCAAAATCTTGAGACAATAAAACAAAAACTTGACTTTTGATATAAAGTATGCTAAACTGGTATTAGTATCTAAGTTGGTACTGAAAGATACTAGAAGGGCCGTACCACTGAAGAAGGGGCGTCACCCCTGATCAGTCGCCCATCTGTATATATACCTGTAGAAAAAACAATCTACTCTCACGAGCAGGTTGTTTTTTTTAATGGCTCATTGATCGAGTGAGCCATTAAAACTTGTAGCGAGCTTAGCTTGCCCTGAATTTACCGAAGGGAGCCATTGACAAATACTAACAAAAACGATAGGATGTGAATAATGTTAAGCAAAGCTTGACTGAAGAATAAGGAGGTTGTCGTGAAAAAAAAGAAAAGCATTCTCTGGTTTGATCCAAATTTTCTCTGGTGCAGCGACAAACAAGAAATGATGAACACCATTAGAAGTCTACTGGGTGCACGTTTTGACGCAAATGCCTTCTGTCCCTACAGCATATCACATGCCCTTGGTTTGTTCATCTCTGAGTCTATGTTCCCTGACATAATGGTTGTTATGCCAGAAGTAAGGATCGCACCCGAAGAAGGATCTCAACGCCTATCTCTAGTTCAAGAGTACATGGCATGGGATCAGTCTCCGGAACACTATAATTCAATGTCGGTCCATAAATGGGCTTATGGACTAAGATTTCTTGAGTTCTTAGGTGAAACTAGCAATGTAAATGCGTCCGGAATACCCATCTTCATTTTCATGGATCATGACTTCCACG
>Ga0222658_1000674_pt1 | contig 17721 bp, 23 predicted proteins | sample AntAcemetagen476_FD_179830 | JGI IMG/M metagenome (GOLD analysis project Ga0222658, IMG submission 179830) | Saline water microbial communities from Ace Lake, Antarctica - #476 | ecosystem: Environmental > Aquatic > Non-marine Saline and Alkaline > Saline | place: Antarctica: Ace Lake... | reverse complement strand
TATCAATAATTTCATTCATATCAGAAAAAACGTCAACATTTGTTTTTCCTTTTCCAGCAGCGATTCTTCCCCAAATCATTAATCCAATTCCAGAATCCGCAATTCCTGGACAAAAAATAGGAAGTTTATTTTCAAAACATTTTTTTAATATACATTCGTCTTTTTTTCCAGGACAAAGCTCTCCAATTTTCCACAAAAATTCCCGAATATTAGTGCATTTTTTCAATTCATCAAAATTTTTCTCAAAAAAATCCTCAAGCTTTTCATAAACGGTATTTTTCATAAAAATATTATAGATTCTATCAATTCCCTCTTCATTTAATTTTTCGTCATCCACAGCCTCATCACCTAAATAATGATTTTCTCCAAGTGCTTCCATTAAATCATGAGTTAAATTTGCTCCAGTAGTCACAAAAACATCGGTATTATCTAATAAATCTAATATAACTTGTTTCATTCCAGCCGGAACCATTGCACCTGCTACACCTAAAAAAACTTTACACTCCTTATCTTCAAACATTCCCCTTATAATTTTAGATGACTCAGCAATCTTTCTAGCTCCAAATCCAATTTCCCCCATTCCATCAACCAATTCAGATATGGTCATATTTTCTTTAATTTTAATTGGTTTTACAGGTTTCATTTTCTTAGAATTGTTTTACTTATTGCTCGTTTAGAATTAAAATAATTTTTTGCAAAATCTTTTGCTTTTTTTGAATCAAAACTTTTACAGCTAAAGATATCTATAAAGGCCTTATTTTCAAACTCATCTAAATGTACCATAATATCACTTGTTTCAATTAATTGTACTGCAGAATATCCTCTTAAATCTCCCTTACCAAATCTATGGATAATTGCATTTCCATAAGGTTTCATTTTAATCTCTTTAGATAAAGCTTTTCCAAATAAAGCTAGCCTTTTTTTATCTTTCATAAATTTTGGCTTACATCCATATAAATTAATTATAGTTAATTGTCCTTTCATATTAAAATTATGAATTAAAATGACAAAGTTTCAAACAGAATTACTTAGGTATTGCTATTGCATCACTAAACTTTGCTAAATTCATAAATCTTAGATTTGCTAAACCTTTTTAAATCTTCCCAAAAAAAGAGATTTTCATCGACTCTTAGTCGTAATTTTCTATATACACTCTACAATCAAAATATTTTTAAATGAAATAAAACATAAAATTCTACAATGAATAAATGGAGCGAACTTTTTATAGGATTGATTTTAGTGGTTGCAGCAATCTATGTTTGGGGTTACTCAGCAAACTGGAGTTTGTTAGGTATTTCTCTAAGCTTTGGTAATGCTGCATGGGATTTCTTCAAGGGTGGCTTAATCTGGTTTGTTATAATGATTGGATTGCTATTCATAATGTTAGGAATCTCCGACTTAAAAGAATAATTCTTAAACTTACTTTTTTACATTTTTAGAATTTTAAATAAAAAATAAAAAAAATTTATTATTTTTACTTGAATGCTTTAACTAAAGCATATATACCACAAAGACCCACTACAATATAAACTGTCTGTATTAACCAGTCTACACTTAAATATTGAATCAATTCAGCACTTGGACTTAACGCTTGAAGCCCCCAGTTTACAGCACCAACCGCAGCCAAAACCAAAGCAGTTTTTTCGTACCAAACCATTTTTCATCCTCCTTTTTTTATTTAATTAATATGAAATATACAAGAAAAAAGACTATATAAAATTAACAGATTAACTTAAAATTGCTATCAAAATTCCTTCAATTATTGCAGCAACAATTAACAAAGGAATCACAATCAGAATAAAGATTCTAAAAGAGTTTGAAATATAATCTTTCAGAGATTCTAATTTATCTTTTTTGAAGATAAAACTACCTAATTTAATTCCCAATGCAAAAGAAATAAAGATTGCGGGAAGCTCAAATATCCCATGAGGAATTAAACTTAACAAAGAATAAACCCCCCCATTAATTGTTGCAAGCTTTCCAGCAAATCCAACAACATAACCATTAAAAATAATAGCAAAAATAGGATAGATTCCAAAAACTATTCCAAAAACTAATCCTAATAAACTTGCCTGGATATTATTTTTAAAAATAAAAATAATTAATTCAAATCCAGAGAGTCCTTCTGTCTTACTCAAAATATCTTTAAATAATTCTATTATTTTATTTGCAACAGCTTCTGGAGCCGGAAAAAAGAAACCCACTAAAGCAAAAAGAAAAAAAGCCAATATAGAAAAATAGATAAAATTTTTAGATTCTTTTAAATAATTCCAACTTTTAATATATTGTAATTTAAGAAAATTTCCTTCATCTATTTTCCCCTTTTTTTTCGCTCTTACTTTTTTATTTTTCATGAGAACTATTTACTAATCATGGCCGTTTTTCTTTTATATTTCTTCCTAAGATAAATCCCATAAACTATTCCAGCAACAAGCCCTCCAAGATGAGCAGTATTACCTATTCCAACATTTGCGCTAATAGAGATGCCCCAAAGTGCAAATAAAAGTCCAGGAATAGCATACTTAGCTTTTATAGGAATCGGGATAAACATTACATACAATGGAATATTCGGAGTTAAAATCATCATAAGTCCTGCAATTCCAAACAAAGCTCCAGAGGCACCTACAGCATAAGAATTCATATCTGCTGTAAAGATTAAACTAAGAAGAACAAAAAATGCTCCAGAAACTAATCCTGAAATCATATAAAACCAAAAATATCTTTTTCTTCCAATTAATCTTTCAACGAATCCCCCAATAAAAATTAGAGAAATCATATTTGCAAATATATGAAAATATCCTCCATGCATAAACATGCTTGTTAAGAAAGTCCACAAATACTGACCATGAAGAATATTTGCAGGTTGAATAGCAATATCCTCAATAGAAAGAACACCAGTCCCAATTAAAATATTAAATAAAATAAAGGCAATAATATTAACTATAATGAATATAGAATTAACACTTAATCCAGAGAGAAAACTTTTTCTTTTAGGTTGAATTCTATAAGCATACGCCATTTTAAATTTTAAATCCTCTTTTTAGATTTCTTTTTATTAACAATCTTCTTTTTGAGTTTATTCTTAGGAACATTTTTCACTTTTTTCTTTGCCTTTTTCTTAACAACTTTCTTTTTCTTAACAACTTTTTTCTTTGCCTTTTTCTTAACAACTTTTTTCTTTGCTTTTTTCTTAGAAGGAACTTTTCCTTTTTCTGCTTTTCTTTTAGCTTCTTTTCTTTCTTCTCTATCCTTAGCTCTCTTTTTAGACTTCTCTTTTTCGAGTTTATTTATCTCTCCTACCCTAATCTTCTCATTCTTCTCATTTTCATTTTTCAGTTCAATTTTAATAAGCTCTCTTTCTTTCTCAAGTTTTTCTAAATTCCTCTTAAAATCTCTAAGAACCTTAGTATTATCCTTTAGAGTTAAAACATCTCCACACTCCGGACAAGTAAAATCATGTAATAATGCATTTTCTTCATTAAATTCAATATTACATTTTTCACAGACATAAAATTGTTTAGTTTCTCTACTTTTTATTTGAGAATTTATTTGCAAAAGTTTTTTATTAATTTCTAATTTTAAAAATTCTAATGCCTTAGAAACCTCAAACCTCCAAAAATAAGTATACCATCCTTTCTTCTTATCTTTTTTTCTAATAGAAGATACAAGACCATAATCAGAAAGTTTGTAAAGAATATTTCTTGTCTGATTAATAGTTATATCTAACTTTTTTGCAATTATAAATTCATTTACATGCTTCTTATTTTCCAAAAGTTCTGCTATCTCTTCTGCCTGTTTACCGACGACAATAACAACAACATCTCTTAAAAATTTCTTAATCATCTTAATACAATAAATCCCCTTAAATAAATACCTTTCGGTTTTTAATTTACTCTTATTAAAAAATAAGAAGACTTTTAAATGTTAGTAATTCGTCGGAATTTTTAAAATTTCTAAAATTAAAAAATTTAGATAAAGTTTTTAAAGCTATAGTTTTTAATATATATAATCAAAAGAGAGTTAAAAAAAATGGGTTTATTTGGAAAAAAAGAGGAAAAGAGAGAATTACCTAAGTTACCTCCGGAACTCCCTAAACTTCCAAGATTACCCGCCCTTCCAAATTTTGATGAAAATACTCCCCATGAAATAAAAGAAGTTCACCAACTACCAAGCCTACCAAATAATTCTTTCGGAAACAAATTTTCTCAGAACGTAATTAAAGATGCAGTTTCTGGGGAAAAAGAGGATGAAGAGGTTTTTGATGCAGATGAGTTCGGCAATCAGGATTCGGAAGAAAGCCCTAGGATGCAAAAACCTCTGCAAAGAAGAATAGAACCTCCAAGAAGAAATAGTCGAACAAAAGAATTAGAAGAAGGAGAGGTTCCTCCAGAATTTGAAGAAGCTGCAATAAGAGTTAGAAAAGCGGAACCAATATTTGTAAGAATAGACAAATTTGAAGATGCATTACATTTATTTGAAAAAGCAAGTGCAAAAATATCTGAAATGGAAAAAATGCTTAGAGATATTTCAAGAATAAAAGAGGAAGAAGAAAAAGAACTAGAAGCTTGGGAAAGAGAAATACAATCTATAAAACAAGAAATTGAAAAAATAGATAAAGAAATTTTCTCTAAGGTAAAATAGTTAAAATGAATCAAAGCCCTATCCACATTAAATTAGAAGCTGAAGAGGCTGCAACTTCTAAAAGAATTTTATTAATCTCCCAAAGAGATTTATTAATAAGTTTAAAATTTATGAAACAGTATTTTGCATTAAGAAGTGATGAATTGAAACTTAAATCTAAACTTCACAGAAAATTAAGGGAAACATTAACGGATCTAAAAAAAATAGAGAAATTCCTTCCAACTCCAAAGATTCCAGAGATTCTAAAAAAAGCAGGTGAAGAAGAGTATGAATTTAATAAAAAACAGAAAAAAAGAAAGAATCAGTATGATGATGATATTGAATCTCAGTTAGCAGACATTCAAGAAAAACTTAGAAGCCTACAATAAACTTTTAAAACTCTCCTCTACTTCTCTAAACTATGAATAGAAAACAATTAATCAAAAAATATATAGAATTTTTCAAATCTAAAAATCATAAAGAGATTCCTAACTCAAGTCTTATTCCTGAAAATGATCCAACTGTTTTATTTACAACAGCCGGAATGCACCCATTAGTTCCTTTTCTGCTTGGAGAAAAACACCCTCAAGGAAAACGATTAACAAACGTTCAGCGATGTGTTAGAACTGGAGACATAAATGAGGTGGGAGATAGATGTCACCATACCTGTTTCGAGATGTTGGGAAATTGGAGCCTTGGAGATTACTGGAAAAAAGAAGCAATCAAAATGTCTTTTGAGTTTGCAACAAAAATATTAAGGTTTTCAATAGATAGAATTGCTATAACAGTTTTTGCTGGAAACAAAGATGCGCCAAGAGATACAGAAACAGCAAAAATTTGGGAATCATTAGGAATACCAAAGGAAAGAATTGTTTTCTTAGAAGATAACTGGTGGGGACCTGCAGGAAAAACAGGACCATGCGGACCAGACACAGAACTATTTTACTGGATGTCAAATGACAAACCTGCCCCAAAAACCTTTGATCCAAATGATAAAAAAAATTGGGTAGAAATTTGGAACGACGTTTTAATGCAATATAATAAAAATAAACAAGGAAAATACATTGAAGCATCTCAAAAAAACATCGACAATGGAAGAGGGCTTGAGAGAGTTCTTTCAGTAATTAATAATGTAGATGATAATTATTTAACTGAAATCTGGAAACCAATAATTCAAGAAATAGAAAAAATATCAAAAAAGAAATACAATTCAAACAAAGAAACAACAAAAGCAATGAGAATAATTTCAGACCACATTAAAGCATCAGTAATGATTCTAGCAGACGGAATAATTCCTTCAAACACCGAACAAGGATATGTATTAAGAAAGTTAATTAGAAGAGCAATAAGATATGGAAGACTCCTGAATATTAAAAATTTTACAAAAAAAGTTGCAGAACCTGTATTCAAGATATACAACGATTACTCTCATTTAAAATCAAATAAAAGGAAAATTTTAGAGGAACTTGAAAAAGAAGAAAACCATTTTCTAAAAACTCTTGAAAAAGGACTAAATATATTTAACAAATTTGCAAAAAATAAAACAATCACTTGCAAAGATGCTTTTCTCTTATACCAAAGTTATGGTTTTCCAATTGAAATGACTAAAGAATTAGCAAAAGAAAAAAAACTAAAGATTGATGAAAAAGGATTTGAAAAAGAGTGTCAGATACATCAAGAACTTTCAAGAACAGCAACTCAAGGGAAATTCAAATCGGGTCTTGCAGACAATTCTGAAAAAACAACAAAACTTCATACTGCAACACACCTGCTTCTTCAGGCATTAAAAATAGTATTAAAAGACAATTCAATTGAACAAAGAGGTTCAAACATTACTCCAGAAAGATTAAGATTTGATTTTACTTTTGAAAGAAAGCTAATTCCCGAAGAAATAAAAAAAATAGAAAATTTAGTAAACAGCCAGATACAAAACTCCTGCGAAATTATTAGAGAAGAAATGTCTCCAGAAAAAGCAAAAAAACAAGGAGCATGTGGAATATTTAATAAAAAATACGGAAATATTGTTTCAGTTTATTCTATAGGAAATTTTTCAAAAGAGATTTGTTCCGGACCACACGTTAAAAATACCTGTGAGATAGGACACTTCAAGATAAAAAAAGAAGAATCCTCAAGCTCTGGAATTAGAAGAATTAAGGCTATTTTAGAATAAAATTCTGAATTATTAATTAAAAAAGATTCCTATATTTTTAGAAAGCTTTCTTGCATATTTTATTTGACTCTCATCTAATGGGTCATTTGAAGTAAAATAATATTTATCTAAATACCACGACTTAAAATTTCTTGAATCCTTTTTGTTCCATGCATAAAGAACTCCAGAAGGAGTTATATCTTCCCATCTTTTCTGGTTTTCACGTTGAATATGTTCTTCCCCTCTTAACTCAAGAAGCTGTAAAAGCATTTCATGTTTAAAAGAAAGGGGCTTAAATTCAGAATCAATTAAAGATTGTAAGCTTTCTTTTTTTAAATCGCTTGGATGTCCTCTAAAATCTTTTGGAACAACAAAACCCATCCCAATCATTTCTCTTAAAAACTCATCATATAAATGAACTCTTCCAAGAACTTTATCATATCCATTAGGATCACCGTGACAAACCTCATCTACAACCCCACTTGCCATATTCTTCAAAAAACAAAAACACAGAACTATATAAACATATCTAAATGACTAACTAACCAGTGACAACAATTCACTCTAAATATAATCCGGGTTTTCCAGGTTTTGCTTTTATTTCTTTTCCTTTTTCCTTAGCATCTTTTATAGAAAAAACTTCAACTTCCAAACCAACTCTTTTTTCAATCTCTTTAACATTTCTAGAATAAATCTCCATTTCGTTTGGAATCACAAAAATACTAACTTTTTCCTTTTTCTCTTTTTTTTGTTCAAGTATTCTTAAAATATTCATAACATCTGAAACTACTTTATCTATTGCATCGTCCTCTTGTAAAAGCTTTTCATCAAACTTTCCTGCCTCTGGCCAATCAGAAACCGAGATAAATCCTTTTCCTTTAATTTTCTCCCAAAGCTCTTCAGTAATATGCGGACAAAAAATATGTAATAATTTTAAACTTTTTTCTAAAACCTCCTTAGAGGTTTCATCTGGAAGTTTATCAAATAACTCCCTAATCTTTATTGTTGCTAGATTATATCTCATATTTTCTATATCTTCTGTAAACTCCTTTATTGTTTTATTAATTCTGCTCTCTGTTTTTGAATCTGATTTTCCAATCTTAACCCTCTCAAAATAATTTATAACCTTATTCATAAATTTTAAACTTCCCTCAATCCCATCCTCACTCCAATCTCTTGGCTTATCCGGAGAAGCTAAAGAAAGTAAAAAAAACCTTGCAGTATCCATTCCATATTTTTTTGAGACTACATCTGGATTAATCACATTTCCTTTTGATTTTGACATTTTCTCCCCCCCCTCTCCCTGCAACATTCCCTGATTAAATAATCTAATAAATGGCTCATTAATTTTTTTATTAAAAAATCCTAAATCTCTTAATGCTTTTGTAAAAAATCTTGCATAAATCAAATGCATACAAGCATGCTCTGCTCCTCCAATATATAAATCAACGGGCATCCAATAATCTATTTTTTTCTTATCAAATGCCTGTTTTTTATTTTGATTATCACAATATCTTAAAAAATACCAAGAAGAATCAAAAAAAGTATCCATAGTATCTGTCTCTCTTCTCGCTTTTCCACCACACTTCGGACATTTTACATTGATAAATCTCTCATTAGTTAAAAGGGGATTTCCTTTTCCAAATTTAACTTTATCTGGAATTTTAATAGGCAAATCTTTTTCTAAAACAGGAACGATTCCACACTTATCACAATAAATAATTGGAATTGGAGTTCCCCAATACCTCTGCCTTGATACAAGCCAATCCTTAAGTCTAAATTGAATCTGCTTTTTTCCAATTTTATTTTTAACTAAATATTCAGTAATTTTTTCAATTGCATCTTTATTATTTATTCCATCAAAGTTATCTGAATTGATTAATTTACCCTCTCCAGTGTAAGCTCTATCTTTAGTTATCTTTCCATCTATAACCTGTTTAATTTTAATTTTATACTTTTTTGCAAACTCAAAATCTCTTTGATCGTGAGCCGGAACTGCCATAACTATTCCACTCCCATAATCTGCAACAACAAAATTTCCAGCATAAACCGGAACTTTTTCTTTAGTTAATGGATTTATTGCATAACTCCCGGTAAAAACTCCCTCTTTTTCTAATTTATCTATGTCCTCTTGTTTTGTTGATTTAATTTTTTTCAATAAATTCTCGACTTCTTTCTTTTGTTCTTTTGTAACTAAATCAAAAAGATTAGTATGCTGTGCCGAAACAACCATAAATGTAACTCCATAAATCGTATCCGGGCGAGTTGTAAAAACAGGCCAATTTTTACAATTTATTTCAAAATTAATCTCAGTTCCATAACTTTTTCCAATCCAATTTTTTTGCATAACCTTAATTCTCTCCGGCCAATTAAGATTTTCTACACCTTTCAAAAGTTCATCCGCATATTTTGTAGTTTTTATAAACCATTGTTCAAGTTGTTTTGTTTCAACCTCTATTTCTGGATGCCTCCAACAAAAACCATTATGCACCTGTTCATTTGCAAGAACAGTATCACATTTAGGACAATAATTAACTGGAGCTTTTTTTCTATAAACTAATCCGTTCTCCAAAAATTTAAGAAAAAAATACTGATTCCATTTATAATATTCCGGATTAAAAGTAGAAACAATTTTGCTCCAATCATAACTTAATCCGAGTTCTTTCATCTGCCTAATATAATTTTTAATTGCTTTTTCGGTAAACTTTTTCGGATGCTCTCCAGCCTTTATTGCAGCATTCTCTGCAGGCAATCCAAGAGCATCAAATCCCATAGGATAAAGAACATTATACCCCTGAAGTCTCTTAAATCGAGCGTAAACATCCCCTATAGTGTAATTAAGGGCATGCCCCATATGCAAACCCTCTGCAGATGGATAAGGAAACATCTCAAGAACATAAAACTTTTTTTTCTTACTCTTCTCACTAACCTCAAAAATCTTCTTCTCTTCCCATCTCTTTTGCCATTTTTTCTCTATTGAATTAAAATTATACTCCATAGAATAATTAAATAAATCTGGTTTAAATTAGTTTTGATTTAAAACCCCCCTTAATCTTTCCATTCTTATAGATAACTCCCTTTTTTCAAAAGTTTTCAGATTTCCTATACAATAAACCCTAATCTCGGTTCTTCCATTCAAAGTATATTTTTCAACCATTTTTCTCTCAAACTCCTCATAATCAGAATCACAAATTCTATCTTCAGAAATATTTTTCTTAAACGGACACTCATCTAAATACAACTTCCGATTTTTATCAATCCAAACAGGTATTTCTCTATTCATTTTTATCCTTTTAACAAATTTTTATAGCTTTCTTAGAAGTAACAATAATAAATCTCATATTAAAAATAGAGATAATTTACAAGACAAAGAGAAGCACGACCAACAAAACACTTGTTAAAGAGTTTATTCTGTTAGTTTTCATATTATTGAATATACGTTAAGATTTAAATATCTTTCTTTATTCTAATTAATAATTAACAAAAACTATACAATGGATAAAGTTCAAGCACATCTAATAGGAGAAATCATTTCAAGTAACTCTAGCGAAGCTCACTCTCTCTATCAAAAATCATCATTTGGGGAACCAAAGGCAAACAAAATTTATTACACTCTCTCTGAAGCATTATTTCTATTTGAAAAAGGGAAATTAGAAATTTTAGATTCACGAGGAAATCCCATTCCAGAAAAAGAGCTTCTAAAAAAACTCCAAAGAATAGATAAGAAACTAAATTTAAAATACTCAGTTTTTAAAGATTTGAGAGAAAAAGGATATATCGTTAAAACTGCATTGAAATTTGGAGCAGATTTTAGAGTTTATGATAAAGGAACTCGTCCAGGAAAAGCACATGCAAAATGGATTGTATTTGCGGAACATGAAAGCAAAAAAACATCCTGGCACGAATTTTCTGCAAAAAATCGTGTAGCACACTCAACAAAAAAAAATCTTTTAATAGCAATAATTGATGAGGAATCAGATATAACTTATTATGAAGTTAGCTGGAAGAAACCATAACAATATTTATAATCTCAACCTTTCTTTTTAAATTATTATGCCTCAGCAAGATACCTCACAATTAAAAGAGAAGATACTAAGTATCCTTAGAATTAGAGGCCCGGGCCTCCCAGTTCAAATCGCAAGAGAAACAGGAATAAGCCCATTATTTGCCTCCGCATTTCTTTCAGAAATTCTTTCAGAAAAAAAAATTAAATTATCTCATATGAGAGTAGGAAGCTCTCCACTATATCTTATTCCAGGACAGGAACAACGATTAGAATCCTTTTCTCACCATCTAAAAAGTAAAGAAAAAGATGCCTTTGCCCTATTGAAAGAGAAAAGATTTCTAAAAGATAAATCACAAGAACCCGCAATTCGTGTAGCATTAAGAGCAATAAGAGATTTTGCAATACCATTTAAACATGAGGAGGAAATTTATTGGAAATATTTCACAGAAAAAGAAGAAAATTTCAAACCCCAAAAACAATTCAAACCCCTTCCAAAATCAGAAATTCCCATTAAAAAACAGATAATTCAAGAAATAAAAACAGATGAAGAAAAACTAATTGATTTACAAATAGAAGAAGATAAAAAAATAATTGAATCTCTAACAAAAGAACCTGAAAAAGAACCCGAATTAAATATCTTTGACGAGAAAGAACCTGAAAAAACAAAAGAAAATCAAGAAATAAAGAAAAAAGCTAAATCTGTAAAAAAAGCTAAAACAAAAAATGACGATAAATTCTTTAATAAAATAAAGGAATATTTACAAAAAGAGAATATAGATTTAATCGACCTTGAGGGTTTCAATAAAAATGAGATAATTCTTAAAGTTAAACAAAACGACCAAGAAAAACTACTAATTGCATTTAACAAAAAGAGAATAACAGAAACAGATATAATCAAAGCAAGCAAGAAAGCCTCTGAAAAAAATCTAACATATCTAATTTTAAGCTTTGGAGAACCTATGAAAAAACTCCAAAACCTCATTTATGCACTTAAAAACCTCTCAAATATAAAAAAAATAGAATGAAAATCTTTAAAAACCTACAATTAGATTGATAATCATGGGAAAAATAAAATCAAAATTAGTAAAAAGAACTGCACATACCTTAGTTGAAAAAGGAATAAAATTTGAAAAAGCCTTTGAAAAAAATAAAAAAGTATTAGGAAATACTATGCCTTCCAAAAAATTAAGAAACAAAATGGCTGGATATCTATCTCGAGTAAAAACACAAGAGGAAGAAAAACAACTAATGCTTCAGAGTAATAAGTAAGATGGAAGAAGGAAAAGAAGAAGATAATTCTATAGAACAAGAAGAAAACAATATTGTTTATATTGGAGAAAAACCCTTTATGAACTATGTATCTAGTGTAGATATATTATTCAGTTTAAAAAATCAAGAAGACGTAATTATTAGAGCAAGAGGAAAATTCATAAATCGTGCAGTAGATGTTGCAGAAGTCTCTAAAAAAAGAGGTTCTGGAGATAAAGAAATTTATGTAAAGGATATAAAAATCAATAGTGAAAAATTTGAGAACAAAGAAAGAAAAATAATAAACGTATCCACTATAGAGATAATTTTAGCAAAAAGATAAGATAATAATTATTTTTTATTTTTCTAAAAACTACAAAAAATATATAAAGTTTAAACACTTTGGAAAAGTAATAAAAATGGGTTTAACAACAGGATCAGATACTTCAACCAAGGAAGGTGTTCATTATGAAACAAGAAAAGATATTCTTGATTCTAGGGAAAACCCACAATATATTTTACCCTCTAAAGAAAGAACACAATCCGAAGAACATTTATTTGGATATAGTCCAGAATTTATCTGGCCAGAAGAAACCGGAGGAGATTAATTTTTTAATTCAAAAAATGAAAATTCAGCTACAAAAAAAGCAAAAGAATGAAAAAGTTGTAGCTGGCGTCAAAGCTTTGTACTAATTGTACAGGGTTTTTTGATTCTTTATTACTATAAATTAACTATCTTAAGCCCTATTAGCAATTCTATGAAGCTAATTAAATCAGGAGGTTAAAAATGAACAACAGTCAAACAGGATATTCTACAGATATTTCTGAGGTTTATCAGCCAAGAGGACCAGAAGCTATAGAAGGATTTCTTCCTTACGAAGATAATCGGCTCTCAAGAGAAGAACAAAACCATCCAGAAATAACTACACAAGATATTTTAAATGTCAATATAGTTAAAAAAAATTAATGCCTAAAATTAATAATTTATTTTTTCTTTTTATAATTTTACTTAATTTTTAACTTCTTTTTTATTAGTTTTATATCGTTCCCCATTTCCTTAATCTTTTTGTTTTGATTTCTAATATAATATAAACGAATTCCCAAAAATATTAAATAGAGAATAAAAAGGCCCCCTATTGCCTGAACTAAAATTATTAACTGATTTGCCACCTCTGTAGGAAGTATTGAAACAACTCCTTCAGCAACAATCTCTGCAGTATCCGGATTCACCATGTTATTTAATAGGAAAATCTATTTTTATAGTTTACCTTAAGACTTTTAAACTATCTATTTTTATTAATTTTGACTCTGTAGCTCAGCGTTTAGAGCGCGGCTCTCATGAAATTAAAGGATTTCTTTGATTTGCGACAGGCCGAGGTCGGGGGTTAAACTCCCCTCAGAGTCATTTATACTCTTTCTCAATAATCCTTATAAATAAAAGAACGAATTAAAACTTATGATTACATTTTTTGAAAAGAACAAAATAATCTCAAGGATATTATTCCTACTTATCTTAATAGAAATATTTTATTTTTCCTCACTAAGTTCTATTCCAAATACGCCCAAATCATTATTTATTCCAATTATTTATCATTTCGTAGTATTTTTTCTTTTTTCATTCCTGTTAATTGTTTCTATAACCGGAACAAAAAGAATAAGTATAAAGCATATTTTAATTATATTAATAATTTCAATAGGTTATGCATTACTTGATGAATTCCATCAATCCTTTATTCCTGGAAGAGATGCAGGATTACAAGATATAATAACAGATGTTACTGGAATTGTTGTAGGAATATTTTTTTATTTAATTACAAAATTAAAAAGAAACTAATAAACAAGTGGACTTTTATCTCCTTTTTTTCTTGGAAGAATATGAAAATGTAGATGTTTTACAACCTGTCCTGCAACCGCAAAATTATTCTGAACCAGATTAAATCCTCCTGCGCCCTCAATCTCCATAACTTTTAATGCAGTATTCTTTATACAATCTAAAAGCTCCATACCTAAAGAAGGTGGTAAATCTAAAATAGTCTCATAATGATTCTTACTTATAACTAAAGAATGCCCTCTAACTTTTTGATTCGCATCCGGCATAGAAAAAAAATTATCGTTCTCGTAAATCTTTTTTATCTTTACCTTCCCTTTAGACATCTTACAAAAAATACATTCTTCCATAAATAACAATAATAAATACTCTTTAAAAATATTTTGTAAATAAAAAATAAAAAAAATAAAAAAAATAAAAAAACTTATCTTCTCTTTTTCTTTTTAGCAGCTCTTTTCTTAGCCGGTCTCTTCTTAACAACCTTTTTCTTAACAGCTTTTTTCTTAGACTTCTCAAGCTTTGAAACTTGCTTCTTCAAAGATTTTATCTTCACTGCAATCTGTTTTGGTGTTTTAGCTTTTGCCATTTTAAAAAATCACCTCTTTTTAATTACTAATACTAAGAAAATATTATTTAAAAAACCTTCGATAAAAAAATTATTTTGAAATTATTTTTTTCTAGTCATAATTTGCTCACCTGAATCTTCAAATTCAATTTCACCTTCAATTAATTTTTTTAAAACTTCTTTCAATTGAGATTTTTTAATTTGAATTTGTTTAGTAGTATCTCTATCTCTTAGGGTAACATTTTTATTTTTTAGAGAATCCCTATCAATTGTTATACAATAAGGAGTTCCTATTTCATCATTTCTTGCGTATCTTCTTCCAATACTTCCACTTTTATCATAAATAACTTTAAATTCTTTTTTTAATAAATTAAATATTTCATTAGAATAATCTTCAAGCTCTTCCTGTTTAACAATTGGAAATATTGCTACTTTTATAGGAGCAAGTTTTGCTGGAATTCTTAAAACAACATTTCCCCTCTCTTTATCATCACAATAAACTTTGGTAAGAATTGCTAAAAAAACTCTTTCCATACCAAATGTTGGTTCAATCACTCGTGGAATTACTTTATTTTTATATTTCTCATCAAAAATTTCCATCTTTTGTTTACTCTCTTTTTCATGCTGTGTCAAATCATACTGCCCCCTATTAGCTATTCCAGCAACCTCTTTGCTTCCAAAAGGATATTCATAATCAACGTCAAATGTTGCAGAAGAATAATGACTCAATTCTTCTTTTGTATGCTCTCTAATTTTTATCTCTTTTAAACCAACAGAATTAAACCAAAGAATTTGTTCTGCAAGCCAATAAGCATGCCACTCTCCAAGTTTTTTATTCTTAAGCATATCTCGAATATTAGTATTTTTCAATTCCTCTCCTCCAGAATTTTGCGTCTCTGAATCTAAAAGCCTTAAAGAAACGTCCAAATGTTTTTTATCTAAAATATCACATTTAATCTCTTCAGGATTTATAAAAAATTCAAACTCACCAATATGAAACTCTCTACTCCTAAATAAAAAATCTCTAGGAGCAATCTCATTCCTAAAACATCTTCCTATCTGAGCTATTCCAAAAGGTAAGGAAAGCCTTGAAGTTTGCTGAATTAATTTAAAATCCATAAACATACCCTGTGCAGTCTCTCCTCTAAGATAAGCATCTTCCGAATCAATAGTTCCAACTTTTGTTTTAAACATTAAATTAAATTTACCCTGGCTTTCATACTCTCCACCACAATCACATTTTACTTTTCCAAGCTCATTCTCATCAAGCTTATTTGTTTTTCCACACTTCTTACACTTAACAAAAATATCATTAAAATTTTGTATATGTCCCGAGGCTTTCCAAGTTTTAGGATGTGAAATTATCGAAGCATCCATTCCAACTAAATTTTCTTTTTCATAAACAAAATATCTCCACCAATCATTTTTAATATTATTAAACAACTCAACTCCTAACGGCCCAAAATCCCAAAATCCAGAAAAACCTCCATAAATATCACTTGAACGAAAAATAAATCCCTTCGATTTGCAGAAATTAGCGAGCTCCTCTATAGAAATCTTAGTATTCTCAAAATCTTTTTTTAAAACTTCTTTACTAATTATTTTTTCTTTTTCCATTTCTTCCATTATCTCTTTTGCTTTTTTTTCTGCCTCTTCCCTAGTCTTTCCAAGATAGGCGATATGTTTGCTTGTAACCTTTTCTCCCTGTCTTTTAGCCTCTCTTAGATAAAAATAATCCTTCCCCCTTATTTTCTGTTTAATTATATATGACATAGAAATTTACAAACTACAGATTATATAAATTTTATTGTAACTATTTCTTTCTCTTTGATTTGATTATCTTTTTGTTTTTGGTTACTTTTTTATGTTTTATCTGCTTTTTATGTTTTAATATATTCTTAATCATAAAAAAAGCAAATATCCCAAAAATAAGAATAGCCATTACGCTAAGAATTCCGTCTCGACTCTCCATATCTCCAAAAATCGCGAAACCAGTAGCTCTACTTAGAAGAATATTTTCTTGAACAAAAGAAGAATACTCTTCAGAATTCATATTAACTAATAATTTTAGCTCACCTTCCAAAGACTTATCTACTTCAATAACATTTTCAAACTCTTTTTTCTCATTAGCAGAAAGCTCTTGATTTTCATTAACCTCTAAAACTTTTTCATTATCTGAATTAAAAAGCAAAAATTGCAAGCCAATATTTTGATTAATTCCAGAAAGTTCTTCTAAATTATAAATTATCTTAATCTGATCTTTAGAAACTCTTTTAATACTTAACAACTCAAAATTTAGCTTTTTCTCAAGAATTTCAACATTAAAACTTGAAGATTCACTAATCTCTTGACAATCTAAAGAAACACCTAAAAGATAAACTCCTCCAGGAGTATTTTCAGGGATATTAACCTCAAAATTAAAATCATATCTTTCTCCCGCAGCAAGATTTCTTAACTCCTCTCCAGAAATCCAAGAAGAGTAATCCCCATAACTTGAAAATTTACAATCATTTAGAAAAGCAGTTCCAGAATTTCTTACACCCCATTTAAAATTCTTACTCTCTCCAGCATCTCCAACAATGCTTCCAATATCATCAGAAGTAATCTCTAAACTAGAATTTGATTCTTGTATTATTGTAGTACTTCCTCCTCCACCTCCACCACCAGAAACAATTACTGTTCCAGAAGAAGTTGAAATTGTAAAATTAGAACTAGTACTTCCCAAATTCCCAGCAGAATCATTAACATAAAAATTTAAAATAAAATCTGCATCAAGTGTAACAGAAAAACTTGAATTTAAAGAAGAACAACTAATAGTAGTATTTCCTATTTCTACACTATCTCCCCTATAAACATTATACCAACAAGAATCTTGATTAGTTTCATTTAAAATAAAACTAATAGAAATATCAGTTCTTGATGTTTTATCTCCTACTGGTTGAGACAAACTAACTTCTGGATTTATACTATCAATTATAAATGTTTTATTTTCACTAAATTCAGAATTTCCAACACTATCATTACATTTAATGTTCCATAAATAAATTCCATCATCTAAAATTAAAGAAAAAGTATTATTTACATTATTAGTTAAATTTGTATCTGTTTGATTTAAAGAAAAATTTCCGTTAAAATCTCCCCAAAGTTCACAACTATCTAAATCAACATCTGAAGGAAGATAAGAAAAAACAATTTCATGATTTAAAGAATAAATATCCACAGGTGAATTTAAAACAATTTCTGGAGCACCAAGCTGTATATTAAATGTTGCTCCTTTTTGAGAAATTTCACCTTCACTATCATTT
>Ga0222658_1000668_pt1 | contig 17773 bp, 15 predicted proteins | sample AntAcemetagen476_FD_179830 | JGI IMG/M metagenome (GOLD analysis project Ga0222658, IMG submission 179830) | Saline water microbial communities from Ace Lake, Antarctica - #476 | ecosystem: Environmental > Aquatic > Non-marine Saline and Alkaline > Saline | place: Antarctica: Ace Lake... | reverse complement strand
TTTAAAAAATAAACTTAATGTTCACAGAGGACTTACCAAAAAAAGAAGAGAGAAAGTTGTGGTTGAGTTGTTAAAAGGAAGAAAATAGCCGACCAGAATTTCTATTAAGCCTAGAATAACCATCTCACTCACCGTTTGTCATCCCGACCGAAGCGATGGCGGAGTGGAGGCCTGCCTGTCGGCAGACAGGTATCCCTTTGAGATTTGATTCGGGATCTCGCACTTGTCATCTCGACCGAAGTGGAGAGATCTTTCTTACTACTTACTACTAACAAGTACTTACTTTGAAAGATTCCTCTATTCCGCTGTCGCTTCAATCGGAATGACAACGAAAAAAATAATAGGCGTAATCATTAATTAATCTGTGTAATCAATGTGTATGAAAGAAACTCTAAAAATTCAAGGAATGCATTGTGCATCATGCGCAATAAATATTGAAAAAACATTAAACAAAAAACTCGGAATTGCAAAGGCCTCTGTTAATTATGCAGGAGAAAGTGCACAAGTAGAATATGACGAAGGAAAAATTGAGAAAAAAGATATAGAAGACATTATCGCATCAACCGGAGAGTACAAAGTTATAAAAGCCGACGAACACGCACATCACAAAATGATGGATCTTAAAACTACACGCAGAAAATTTATCTTGTCAGCACTGTTTTCCATCCCTCTTCTTTTAACAATGTTTATAGACATTAAAATCCCTGGAAAGTTTTTAGGGATTGATTTTGGAATGTGGCTCATGCATGATTTAAGTTTTATAATAGTATTTTTAATCGGTTGGCAATTCCACAAAGGGATGTTCAAGCAACTCAAAAGATTTAAAGCAAACATGGACACTTTAATCTCGGTTGGAACTCTCTCTGCATATTTTTACAGTGTTTATGCAATGTTTACAGGGGGTCATGTATATTTTGAAACTGCCTCAATTATTATCACGCTCATTTTACTCGGAAAATACTTTGAAGAAAAAAGTAAAGGTAGAGCCTCAATGGCAATTAAAAAACTTTTAAGCCTGCAGGTAAAAAAAGCACGAGTTATCCAAAATGGGTCTGAAGAAATGGTTGAAATAGACAAGGTAAAAAAAGATGACATACTACTTATAAAACCTGGTGAGAAAATTCCACTAGATGGAGTTATAACCGAAGGTGGAACCTCCATAGATGAATCAATGTTAACTGGAGAGAGTATTGGAGTAGAAAAAACTTTAGGTAGCACAGTCTATGGAGCTACAATTAACGGAGGTGGAGTGATAAAAATCAAAGTTACAAAAACCAGTACCGAAACTGCACTCTCACAAATTATTAAGTTAGTAGAAGAAGCTCAAAATTCAAAAGCGCCAATCCAAAAACTAGCAGACAAAGTTGCTGGAATTTTTGTCCCATCAGTAATTGTAATTGCAACTTTAACTTTTTTAATTTGGTTACTTCTTACAGGAGTAAGTTTTGAAGTTGCATTAATCAATGCAGTTGCCGTACTTGTTATCGCCTGCCCTTGCGCCCTGGGTCTCGCAACTCCAACAGCAATTATGGTTGGTAGTGGTAAGGGAGCAGAAAACGGAGTATTAATAAAAGAATCTCAGGCTTTAGAGATTGCTCACAAAGTAGACACAATGGTATTTGATAAAACAGGAACACTAACTAACGGTGCTCCAGAGATAACAGATATAAATACAATCAGTCATGACCTAAGTGCAAACGAATTAATGATTCTCGCCTGTTCTCTTGAAAAAAATAGCGAACATGCACTCTCTACAGCATTTGATAAATATGCAGTTGAGCAAAAATTAAATTTAATAGAAGCGAAAGATGTGGAAGCTATTCAAGGTAAAGGTATAAAAGGTAAAGTAGCGGATGTTTTAGTTTATCTTGGTAATGAAAGATTAGTCCAAGAATTAAATATAGAATTAAATCCGGTTTACAAAGTTTCATTTGACAATTATGCGAGTGAGGGAAAAACTCCAATGTATTTTGTTAAAGATAATAAAGTAGAAGGGATTGTTGCAGTAGCTGACACTGTTCGAGAAAATTCTGTGGAAGCGGTAAAACAACTTCAAAAAAATGGAGTAGAAGTTTATATGATTTCTGGAGACCACAAGATAACTGCAGAGGCTGTAGCAAAAAAGTTAGGAATAAAAAACATCATTGCTGAAGTATTACCCAACCAAAAAGTAGATGAGGTTAAAAAATTACAAGCAAAAGGAAAAGTGGTCGCATTTGTTGGTGACGGGATAAACGATGCACCAGCACTTGCACAAGCAGATCTTGGAATCGCAGTTGGAAGTGGAACAGATGTTGCTATGGAAAGTGGAAGTATAGTTTTGATGAGTAGCGACCCGCTCAAAGTTGTTACAGCTTTAAAATTGTCTAAAAAAACATTTAGAACTATTAAGCAAAATCTCTTCTGGGCTTTCTTTTACAACTCTGCCGCTATCCCACTTGCAGCCCTAGGATTTCTAAGCCCAATGATAGCCGCCGGAGCCATGAGCTTTAGTAGTTTATCGGTTGTTCTTAATAGTTTGAGGATTAAGAGGTTTAGGGGGTAGAAGTTATATAAAACCAAACATAAAAACGCCTTAATTGGCGTTTTTTACTATCCTTTTTTACCAAAGAAATAGCTATTTTTAAAACAAATTGAAAAAAATAGCAAACCTTTACTATTGTATTTAAAAGTGCTAATGTTAGATGTATACAATTAGACTAAGTAGGTATTATTTTAAAGTATATTAATATAAATATGACAGCAGTTAAAGAAATAATTAAAAACAAAAGGGAAGTTGTTCAAATTTTTAATTTAGAATTTCCATCATACGTTGAGGAGCTCAAAATAGACAATTACACCTTTAAAAAAGATAAAAAATACAGCGTAGCATTTAGTAAAATGATGCATCTAGTTAATTCTTTTGGCAGTGAATATGATACACAAGCGCAAACGGGTTCGCACCAAATTACATCAATGGTCAGTCTACCAGTCAAGGAAAAGAGAAGTGCATTAGCTTTTGGTGATAAAAGCTCTACTCAACTTGAGGATATATTATTTTTATTATCATTGTTTACTGGAAGAAATATTTTTAAAAAAAATTGGGATAATGACAAAGAAAAACCAATAATAAGTGACCACAGAATTTATCAATATGGAGGCCAGCTAATATGCTCTATAAAGTTTGAATCTAAATGGAAAAACAGAATAACAGGAGAAATAAAGAGTGACAAACAAATGGAAAGCATATCAACCATTGACTATAATCAATATGATATTGGATTTGAAAAAACTCTAAACAAAGTTTTAAAACTAATCACAAGTAAAAAATGGCAAAAAGAATATGAAGGTGGTTATTTTTTGTTTCTATACAAATCAGCCTCACAAAGACAGATTATAGAAACTTCTTTTATCACCTGTTGGACGATTTGGGAACATATTTTTGCAATAAAAAATCGAAAATGGTTAGACAATAAATCAATGGAACAAATGAGTGGTGATAAAAAAATTTCTTTTATACTAAATGAATATTTTTTTAAAGACATAGACGCTAAAGCTAGAAAAAATATTCAAAAAATAAATAAAACTAGAAATCGCCTTGTACACTTTGGTAAAAAAACAGAACAAATTGATTACAAAGATATGGAATTATTTATTAGATTAACTGAACAGTTAATAGCTAAGATACTCAACCTACCACCTTCAAATATTTTCAATTCATCAGAAAAATTAGATTCTTTTTTAAATTCAAAATAATTATGTCTATACAAAATAAAGTAACCAATATTATAAATTGGAATAATTTTAAAAAAATATTACTTGTCATTTTTTTGTTATTTATTACGGCTGCCTTGGTGTATACATTGTTTTTGCTTATAAAAGAAATTAAGCTAAATAATGGTGATGTTAGGAATAATTTTACAGGTGGTTTTTTTGGTGCTTTTTTTGCACTTATTATACTAATAATCCAGCAACTTTTTTCAAAATGGTATATCCGTAATAAAAATAATCATAACAATTTAGTCAGTCTAGAGCGTAAATTGGGAGATTTAAATATTTTTCTTCATAATAATAAATATTTAATGAAAGAATTAATTAAACAAACAGAGAAAGGTTATTCGTATAGTTGTCTTTTTGATTTTCCAATTTTAGACAGTGATTTATTAATAGATATATCTAATATAGATCTTATTAATGATACACGTAAATTATTTTATAATAATAATAAAATGACTTCAGATTTAAAGTTATTATCGAGTGCTTATTTGGATTTAACTAAAAAGTTTCACAACAAAGAAATTAATAATACAGAGTATAATCTGCAAACAAAAGTTTTGATAGTAGATTTTACCAATCTAAAAGAATATATAGATGTTATAATTAAAGAAAATTTACTTGTTTTAAAGAAAATAAATATATTATTTAAAGAGCAAAGTTCTAGTATTGATTGGTTAATACGAGTTTTATCTAATAAAACAAACTATCCTAAAAAATTAAAAAAAATATGTGAAGAAGACGAAAATCTGTTAAAAAATATGGATAAAACAACGAGAGATAAAGCAAGGAAAAGAAAAGAAGAAATAATGGAAAAATTATCTAAATCAAACAATAATAAATAAGTGTACATGTCTACGCATTATATAATACCATCATTAAATAGCACTAAAAAAATCTCCTCACAGAGATTTTTTTGTTTGTTGAATTATAATAATAGCTTCTACACCACACCCTCACCCTCCAAAAACCTCTTAACTTCATTAAATATTTTTTCATGACCTTGGGTGTTGGGGTGGACGCCGTCTTTTAAATCCGAATTATCAAGTAGATCTTGAATTTTAACAAAGCCCACTTTTTCCTTCTTACAAATTTCCTCAATCACACCATCATATTTCTTTATAGACTCCATATTGTAATTTCCACTCTTGTGCCATGGAATTGGAGTTACCTTTGCTTCCTCAACTGGAGTTATCCCTACAAATATAATATTTTTAGTAAACTCTTTCGCCTCGGAAATTAAAGTTTCTATATTCTTAGTAAACTTCTCTAACGGAACCTGATACTCATTTTGTTCTACTTCAAATAAGGAATCATTTATCCCTATAGCAAACATGATATAGTTTTCTTCTGTTAAACTAATTCTTCTCTTAGTTTCTTCTTTAAAACGACTAAGCAGGTCGTTTGTTGTATCTCCCGACACACCTAGAACACTCACGGCTCCATAATACTCAAAATCTGTGTCTAATGTTTTACCATCACAGTGTTTTTTTATTCTATATGCCCAGCCAAGCTCTCTATCCCAAGCTCCCCAAACAATACTATCTCCAAAGATTAAAAGTTTCATAAAATTTATTTTAATAAATTTTGCTTTTTCTGAGAATTTATAACATCTTTGCCTGTCTGTTTTTTAATTTCCAATCTTGCTTTTTTTGCCACACCCCCACCTTTACGAGCTACCTTTTTATTTTCTTCTAACCCATCTGGTTTTTGATTTTTAGAAATCTCTGTGGTCGAAACTTCTGCCAACATATTTAAAACTAATTCTAAATTTGTCATATTATCTCTTAAATTTTGCTTTTTCAAATCTTTAAACTTTTTATATTGCTTAACTGATTGTCCAGACCAAGCTTTTATAATCTCGTCAGTTAAAATTGCATATTCTATACCTTCTTTTACCCCTCTTTCTTGCCATTCATCTGTTAACTCTTTTCTAATATCAATGCTTTTTAAACGTTGATTTATCCATTCTTTTGAATAACCTTTTTTCAAATACGTTTTCAACGCTCTATCAATTGCAAGTTCTGGATCTTCTGTTTCTTCAATTCTTTCATGCCCCACTTTTGCCAACCATAATTTAAAGGGTTCGGCTTTTGGTGATGGAATTGATTGAATAAGTCTTAATACTGTTTCTGTATCTCCAACATCTGTTAAATATTTCTTACCATCTTTAGATAATAATTTCAGTTGTCCCAATTTTTGGGACAACTGACTTCCTTCATCTTCTAGCTTTGTCTTTAAAGCATTCCAGTATTTTCTTGGACGAGGACTTTCTGTCAAAATCTCTACTACATCTATCACAGAAAAATACCACATTTCTTTATTTTCATCATAATGGCGACGAACTTGTTTTTGATTAAATAATATTATTGAATGGTCTTTTTTCATAAAATTTATACCTCCTTAATTAGTAATGTATATAATATATCATTTTTGACTAGTATAGTCTATTTACCATATCCCACAATTATGCCAAATTAAGGGAACTCTATTCCCATAATTAAGGTAAATTGGCACACCTTACTACTTCAAAATTTTTATCTCTTATCTCCCACCATACGTATTTTGCTAAATACCTATAGTTTAGTATAGGTATTAATGAATTTTTATATAAAAAACACCCTTTTACTACCAAAATGGTACTTTTTGGTAAGTTCGGGGGGCAGATTCTGCTTTAAGTGTCTTTTTATTATATATTTTTAAATCAAAAAAACACCTTATCGGTGTTTTTAATCTTGTCGGGGTGAGAGGACTTGAACCTCCGGCCTTCTGATCCCAAATCAGACACTCTAGCCAACTGAGCTACACCCCGCCTTCGCTAAAGCTACGGCGGGCATGCCCGTTTTTACTTCAGCGCATAAATTTAATACAACGCATTATAACGTTGTGCCGAGGGAGAGAATTGAACTCTCGACACGAGGATTTTCCTCACTGTAATCTCAAATTTCTCTGAGTGTCGGACTATATCATCACCCTAATATTTTACTAGGGGTTGGGCGCTAATACAGGGTTATTGTTGGGACTCACCTGTTAGTCTCTACACCTTCTCTAAAACTTATACCCTTTAGAGCTTGGCTCGGGATTGTCATGTCACAAAAGTGATTTAGATTTCCCCGAATTCACCCAATTTTTCTCATCCCAAATTACTCTGGGAGGGACCGAAAACCAGTCCACTGCTCTACCACTGAGCTACCTCGGCATGTGTGGGACGCTGAACGCCACTTAATACAACGCTAAGCGTTGTGGACCTAAGGAGATTCGAACTCCTGACCTTCGCCTTGCAAAGGCGCTGCTCTACCAGCTGAGCTATAGGCCCATATTCAATAAAAATAGTATACGGTAATTTAATAAAAAAGTCAACAAGCATGGTCGTATTACAGATAGAATCTACCCAACCAAAACAATAATACAACATACAGTATATCAATACGAAGTTTTTTCAATAAATTCAAAATATACAGAACTAAAATTAAAGGATAAGCAACTAAAATAAATGGATTGCGCATTACTTTGTGGTTTGCCATTTGAAATAGAGCTTTTGCATCTCCTGTTGACGGAATTGCATGCATTCCCACAACAATTGCAAACCATAAATATAACAAATGAATCAATTGATATGGTTCTCTTAATTGTGAAGCAAGAAAAATAGTAATACTAGAATTAATTATCAAAGGTCCAAAAGAAATTAAAAAAGCTTGAATAAAATGTTTTGGCTCATCGTGATTAACATACCCAGCAAGTTGGCCAAACTGAAAAAGTTTTACTTTATATACTTTTACTCTCGCTAAAATACAAAAAAACAAATGAGATAATTCGTGTACCACTACCCCAGGGGCAGTGATGATGCTTGTTAGATAATAAATAAATTTTCTCATATTAAATTATTGGCAACCCCCTCTAACTCCCCCTTGGGAAAGGGGAGAACAAGAACTTGCTTTTAAAAAAGTAAGGACGACTAAAATCCAAAATAAGAATGCTAGGTCATTTTTAAAATAGGGAACATCCACCAAACCATGGACTAAAAACGCAATCCACATTGCGATAAATCCCGCTCCTATTATTTTATCATTTTTATAAACTTTATACGACCAGCGAAAGATAAAATACATAATTCCTACAAAACTCAACATCCCTAGGAGGCCAATCTCTGTCCAAAAATTTAAAAATATATTATGTGGGAAAGTAAGTCTTTCCAAATTATTATCACTATCAAAGTAATATGGTTTTTGAATTTTTCTAAACCACTGACGAATTCCGTTGCCTAATATAAAATTCTGAGGAGACTCTGTTAGATAATCCGATGTATAACTCCAAATTGTTAATCTGTTTTGACCTGATTGATCTTGAAACAAAATAGATTGTCTAAGTGGCGTAACTAAAGTAACTATTATAATAGCTATTAAAATAGCTACATAAGTAATTTTTTTATAACCAATTAAATAGATAAAGGCTACAAACCCAACAGCTAAAGCAATCCAAGCCCCCTCCGAAATACTAAGCCCAATCGCACAAAGTGCTAATACACTGGCCGAAAGTAAAATACGAGATGCAGGAGTTTTTAATTTATTTATTTTATAACTTTTATATAAGTAGCCGGCTAATAATATTAAAATTGGCACGAGATAAAGTCCAATTGCATTTGGGGTTGTAAAAAATGATGTCACTCTCCCGAAAACTTCTTCATTCCATAACTTCATAGGATAAAGTTTTGGAAAAAACTTTTGCAAAATTGCAAGAAGAGAAATACTTACAGTAGATAAACCTAGAAATAAAACTAGGTAATTCCCCTTCCTTTCCAAGGCTCGCCCCGTAGCGAACTGGTATGGGGAGGGGTTAGGGGTGGTTTGTCTATTTTTGGCAACCCCCTCTACCTCCCCCTTAGAAAAGGGGAGAAACCTACCGATCATCATGACAAAAAACAATATCGGTTCAAAGAAGAAAGCGCGCCATTGCCCGGTTGACCTAAGCCACTCATCGGAAACAAAAATTCCACCAATTGAGCTCAAGAAAAACAATCCAAACAAGATACTAAAAACTTTATTTTCTAAAACAAAGTTTTTTATATTTATAAAATCATTTTTAGCAAATTTTAAAAGCCAAACTAAAAAAACTGCCCCAAAAGACAGTTCTAAAAGCGTTGAAGGTAAACCAAAAATTTCAAAACGAATTAAATAAGTTGGAAGAAAAACAATAAACAAACCGATTGCTAAACGAAAATTTCTCCAAGCCAAACCAGCAAAGAATAAAAAATACAATGATGCCAACATTAAAAAAAACATAGATTTTATACAAATAACATTTAGAAACTGTCAACTCGAGTAGGGCGTCAGTAAAATTAAGAGATCTCTCCGCTACATTTCACTACGTTACATTTCGGTCGAGATGACAAAAAAAGCGGGAATGACAAGCGAGAAAAATTAATATCTATAATGATCAGGCTTATACGGCCCTTCAGCTTTTATCCCTAGGTAATCCGCTTGATCACTAGTTAATTTTGTTAATTTCACACCAATCTTTTCAAGATGAAGTCTTGCAACCTCTTCGTCCAGGTGTTTTGGCAATCTATAAACTTCATTTTTATAATCATTTTGCCATAACTCAATTTGAGCCAAAACTTGATTTGAAAAACTGTTACTCATCACAAAACTTGGATGACCAGTCGCACAACCTAGATTCATCAAACGTCCTTCAGCAAGTAGGTAAATTGCATTTCCACTTTCAAATGTATATTTATCAACTTGAGGTTTAATATTTAATTTTACAATTCCTTTTAATTCTTCTAACTTCTCAACTTGAATTTCGTTATCAAAATGACCAATATTCGAAACAACAGCTTGATCTTTCATCTTTTCCATATGTTCCACTCGGAGTACATCTTTATTTCCAGTTGTTGTTACATAAATATCAACTTCTCCCAATGTGTCTTCCACTGTTGATACTTCATAACCTTCAACTGCTGCTTGCAGGGCACAAATAGGGTCAACTTCTGTCACGATAACTCTTGCACCTTGACCGCGAAGAGCTTGAGCGCAACCTTTTCCAACATCTCCAAATCCACAAACCATTGCAACCTTTCCACCAATCATCACATCCATAGCACGATTCAATCCATCAATAACACTATGACGACAACCATAGATATTATCAAACTTTGATTTTGTTACTGAGTCATTAACATTAATCGCTGGAAATAATAATTTTCCTGCTTCTGCTAATTGATATAAGCGATGTACTCCAGTTGTAGTTTCTTCAGAAACACCTTTCATTTCTTTTACAACTTTTTCAAAGCGTGTGTTATTTTTTTCATATTCTTTTTTCAGAAGACTCATCAATTCTCTAAAGTCTTCTTGCTCCCCTGAATAGTCTTTTTCAAGCAAGCTAGAGTCTTTTTCCATTTCTAATCCTTTATGAATCATCATTGTTGCATCACCTCCATCGTCAACGATAAGTTGTGGGCCAAGCCCATCACCAAAATTAAGAGCTTGTTCTGTACACCACCAATATTCTTCTAAAGTTTCACCTTTCCAAGCAAATACTGGAATTCCTGCTTCAGCCATCGCTGCTGCAGCATGATCTTGAGTTGAAAATATATTGCAACTACACCACCTAACATTTGCTCCAAGGTCAACAAGAGTTTCCATCAAAACTGCAGTTTGAATTGTCATATGAAGTGAACCCATTACCCGAACATCTTTTAAAGGCAACTCTATCTTATATTTTTCCCGAATTGCCATCAACCCCGGCATTTCTTTTTCCGCAATATCGATTTCTTTTCTTCCCCAGTCTGCTAATTTTATATCTTTAATTTTATAATCCATATTTATTTTTTTATTTTAAATTATCCCCGCATTCCAATAAACACAAGGTACGCAACATAAAGTAACACAAATATTGCTCCTTGCCAAGACCTCAAAGTATAACGCTTTCTTTTTGACCCAATAAACATAAAAGCAAAGAGTAAAACTGCTGCTAAAATTGCTACTAACACATCAGTATTTGCAGCGGTATTAACTGGAACTGGTTTAATAAGAGGAGTAATACCAAGTACCCATAACACATTAAATATATTTGAACCAACTACATTACCAATCGCTAAATCATCTTGTCTGTGATATGCAGCTATTCCTGACACTACAAGTTCTGGCAAAGAAGTCCCGATAGCAACGATAGTCAAACCAATAAAAAGCTCCGACATTCCAAAAAGTTGTGCGATTATAACACCATTATCAACAATAAATTTACCACCTACAACCAAACCTGCTAAACCTATAAATAAAAATCCTATAGATTTAAATAAAGAATACTTAGCAATCTTTGCTGGCTCATCACTATCTACTTTTGTTAAACCATAAGTATAATAAAGAAAGATTGCAAAAAATGATAACAAAATTAAACCGTCACCAAAAGATAATATATTTTGACTTACATTATTCCCGAACAAAATATCATTACTAAGTACAAAAAGCACTGCTACTGCCAAAATCCCCAAAGGAATTTCTTTCCAAACAGTACCACGTTTAACAGTAAGCGGATAAATCATTGCTGATATACCAAGCACAAGAAAAATATTGGAAATATTTGACCCAAGGATGTTACCAATCGCCAAATCAGGAACACCTTGCAACGCAGCAAAAATATTTACCACCATTTCAGCAGCCGAAGTACCAAAAGCAACCACAGTCAAACCAATCACAATTGGGGAGATGTGCAAATGCCTTGCAAGCGACGATGCACCTTTAATAAATACTTCTCCTCCTCCAAGGAGAATCAGCATACCAATGATTAATAATATAATTGGGATTAACATAATTTTTAAAAGGCCGTCAGGCCTGTCATCCCCGCGCAGGCGGGGATCCAGATAATCTGGAATAATAATTTATTAATATTTAAAACTACATTCTAAGAAACTAAGACGATTTTTTCATTAAAAGCACTCTCATACCTATCTAAAAATTCTTCTTTTGTATATTTATGAGCTTGAGTTCCATAATTTTCTATCGCATACACACTGGCTGTCGCCCCCATTTGTCCACAAAGTTTAAAATCAAACCCTTGTAAATATCCAGTAAAAAATCCAGCCCGATATGCATCTCCGGCACCAGTTGGGTCGTCAACCGACTGAGGAGAACAGGTTCCAACCTCAATCATCTTTCCATCTGGAGTTGAAATAATAGAACCCTTACTTCCCAAAGTTGTTATCACTGCTTTTTTATTCTCTAACATTTTCTCCATATCCCAACCAGTCTTTTCTTGTATTAATTTTATTTCATAATCATTTCCAATCAAGAAATCTGATTGATCCAACATCTTTTTTAAATCAATTTCTGTTAGTGCTGTAATTTGTTGCCCAGGATCAAAAACCGTTTCTAAACCTTTTTCCTTTGATTCTTTTAGATGTTTTATCATCACTTCTTTTTGAGTAGGGGAGATAATAGCTAATTTATAATCATCTTTTAAATCATATATATTTTGATTTAATCCTAACTCAAGTGGTCCGTTATAAAAAGCGGTAATCTGATTATCATCTGCATCAGTTGTAATGTGAGCTGAAGATGTAAATTGACCGTCATCTTTTATTATATTTTTTATAGAAATCTCATTTTCCACAAAATGATCTAGGTATTCTTGGCCATCTTTTCCAACTGCTGATAAGATTTCAGGGTTTTGACCTAAGAGTTTAAAATTATAAGCAATGTTTCCGGCCGTTCCACCCCAACCCTTATCAAGCCTATCGATCATAAAACACACATTTAAAATGTGCAACTGGTCTGGCATGATGTGTTTTTTAAAACTATCTGGAAAATTCATGACATAGTCATAGGCTAGAGAGCCGGATACTAAAATTTTATTCATATATATTATATTATTTTATTGCCTTAATCTTATCATTTTTGACAACGAAAATCAACAGTATTGAAAAAAATAAAATTACCAGTTATAATTAATACTAACTACTTAATTAATAACTAATCACATGAAAAACAAAATCTTAATCGGAACTTTGGCGGTGGTTGTCGCTGCACTTTTGTGGAGCTTTGATGGTACATTTCTGCGTCCATCACTTTATGCACTCCCAGCTACTTTAGTTGCATTCCTAGAACATGGACTTGGATTTATAGTTTTATTTCCATTTTTGATAATTTACCGTAAACAATTAAAGGTAATAACAAAGAAACAGTGGGGAGCAATATTTTGGGTAGCAGTATTTGGTGGAGCCCTTGGAACCACTTTTATCACAAAAGCTATATTTTTGACTGGTTTTCACGATATTTCAGTGGTTATCTTACTTCAAAAGCTTCAACCCATCTTCGCAATCAGCCTTGCAGCAGTACTTTTAAAAGAAAGATTCCCAAAGGTCTTTTATTTTTATGCAACCTTAGCCCTTGTTGGTGGATATTTTGTAACTTTCAAAGACCCAACTCAAATCTTTAATCTTCCCAATCAAACTTACTTAGTGGCAGTTTTTGCCTTACTAGCCGCCTTTTCTTGGGGTTCATCTACTGTGTTTGGTAAATATTCAATCAAAAATATTAGTTATGGACTTTTAGCCTCCCTTCGTTTTGGCTTAACCACTCTTTTAATGGTCATCCCGGCTTTATATTTTTACAATGCTAGTTTTGGTGATATTGCTGGAAAGCAATGGCAAACTATTGTAATAATTGTTTTTACCTCTGGAGCAGTAGCAATATTTCTATATTATTATGGACTTAAGAAAATTCCTGCTTCAATTGCCACATTAGCCGAACTTGCTTGGCCAGTTTCAGCCATTTTCTTTGATTATTTCTTCAATAAAAACATGCTTTCTGTAACTCAAATTCTTGGGACATTGCTTTTGATTACAGCTGTTTACTTTGCAACAAGGTTGATAAAACCACATAAAATTAAAGGAATAGTAATTGAAGGACAGGGTAGAGGAGGAGAAACGGGCATACACACTGCCAATTTACCTGTAGAATTAGCAAAAAAAATACACAAAGGACTATATATGTGTAGTGTTAACTCTGAAGGTAAAGATCACAAAGGATTGCTATATTACGGAATAAACTCTCTTACTGGTAAAGATTGTTTGGAAGTTCATATTTTAGAGTTTAATGATGATATTTATGGCAAAGAAATCACTATTTTAACACAAAAATACATACGCATCCCCAAAAGATTCAAAAATCCAAAAGATCTCTTAGAAAGAATTAAACTGGATTTAGAATCAGTAAATTAAAATTAAAGTTAAATACAAAATTAAAAAAGTTCAGATGCATTCTGGACTTTTTAATTACAAAAGAGTAAAATACATATATTAAATCAATATCATTCTAAATTAGTATGAAAAAATATCTAATAATTCTATTCTTCAGTTTATTGTTTTTTATAACACCAACTCTTGCACAAGAAGACACTGCAAATCCATTACGTTTGTATTTTTTTCATGCCGATGGTTGTCCACATTGTGCCGATGAAGAAGAATTTTTAAAAGGACTTGAATCTGTATACCCAAATCTAAATGTTTTAAAATTTGAAGTTTCAAAAAATACCAACAATCAAAAATTGATTAGACAAGTATCTGAGAAACTAAACACAACAGCTGGAGCTGTTCCTTTTACTGTAATAGGAGACCAATACATCTCTGGTTTCAACAGTATGACAGGGGAACAAATTAAATATAATGTAGATTATTGTTCTACATATCAATGTGTTGATATTGTAGGAGATATCTTAGGACTACCCGACCCAAATAACACACCTGCTGAGCCACCATCTCCTCAAAACACCACCACACCTTTGATTGTAGAGAAACCTAATGGCAAAACTATTCCAGAGATTATCGACTTACCGTTCTTAGGAGAAATAAAAACAACTAATCTATCTCTACCAATTTTAACAATTATAATTGGTGCGATTGATGGATTTAACCCCTGTGCGATGTGGGTTTTGATATTCCTCATTTCACTTTTACTTGGGATTGATAATAAAACTCGTCGCTGGGTTTTGGGTGGTACATTCATCTTTGCTTCAGGACTTGTCTACTTTTTATTTCTTGCAGCTTGGCTTAATATATTTTTATTTATTGGGTTAATAGTTTGGGTGAGACTTTTAATTGGAGCCGTAGCAATCGGGGTGGGTGGATATAATTTGCGTGATTATTTTGTAAATAAAAATGCTGTTTGTAAAGTTACTGGGACAGAGAAAAGGCAGAAAACTTTTGCCAAACTTAAAAATGTAGCACAAAGTAAAAACTTTTTAATCTCCCTAGGTGGAATAATTATAATTGCTTTTGCAGTTAATCTAGTTGAACTTGTTTGCTCAGCGGGCTTGCCAGCAATCTATACAAATATTTTAACAATGAGTGGAATTCCTACTTGGCAATACTATGGATACTTATTACTCTACATTCTCATATTTATGTTAGATGATTTAATAGTATTCGTAATTGCTATGGCCACAATGCAGGTAACAGGTCTTTCATCTAAATATTCAAGATACTCAAATTTAATTGGTGGAATTTTAATGCTCATACTCGGAGCAATAATGATTTTAAAACCAGAGCTTTTGATGTTTGGATGATAAACATGGAAGGGTGTCGGAGCGGTTGAACGTGCAGCTTTCGAAAAGCTGTGTATCGCAAGATACCGAGGGTTCGAATCCCTCCCCTTCCGCAGTTCGCAACGAAGCAAGGTTAAAGCCTTGTTTTTTGCTTTTGTTAAGGGAAATTTGTTTAGTTCGAGCGTGTAGAATTTATCCTCTAATGGTTTGGCAACTGTTTCAAGAGGAATCAACCATTTATGGGCTAAGGTATTGAGTTTTCTGTCTTTTAATTCTTGGTTCGTGCCTAGTCCAATAAGTATGTCTTTTTTAATGTTTTGACTTCCTGTTTTAAAGTTTTCTCGGGCTTGAATAACAAACTTAACTTTTTTAATAAGTTCGTCATTTTGATTGTTGTATTCTTTTAATTTAATTAGTTTTTGTTTTAATAGATTAATTTCTTTTTCATAATCATTTCTTTGTTTAGTAAATTCACTATCTGATATTAAATTCTTGCAAGACATCTTAGTTAAATTACTTCTCTCTAATTCTAACTTTTGTATTTTAGTATTTAAGTTTTTTGATATTAATATATTTTCATTTGGATTATCTTTTAAATCTTCATCTAACATTTTAAAAAGTAGTTTTTTAAAGTCTTTATCAAATTCATATTTAGATAATTTTTGATCAATTTGTTTTTCTAACTTGTTTACTTCTAAAGACTTTTGAGTACATTTGTAATGTGGTTTTTTGTGGGTACAACAATAGTAAATATATTCTTTGTATTGTTTTGTGCTTTTAATATATTTTCTTTTAAGGTCAGCACTTACAGAACAACCACAAACAGAACACTTAATTATTCCTGCATAAGTGAATTTGTGTTTTCTGTATCTTGATTTTCCATGTCTGCCCATTAGTAATTGTATTCGATCATATTCTTCTAAGGTTATCATAGCTTTGTGTTTGCCTGTTTTTTGTTTCCCATTATACTCAATTATTCCTGCATAAAATATGTTGGTAAATATTCTGTAAAGTGAAGAACGAGATAACTTTCCTGTTTTACTATTTTTAGGTTTAAAGCTCCAATCGTTATTTAATTTATCAAGTACCTCGGGGACACTGTTGCCACCCTCTAACATCAATTTAAAAGCCTTAGCAAGTATTTTAAATCTAACCTTGTCTATTTGTATTTTGCTAAAACCATTTTGTCTAATATTTACATATCCGTTAGGACACATATTTGGTTGCCACCCCATATTAAATTTTTGTTCTAACCCTCTTTTTACATCCTTTCCTAGTTTAGATGAAAAGTATTGAGATTGTGAAAGTGATAACTGCAACATCATTATACCCTCGGGACTGTTATCAAAATTATATGAACCAAACTTTAAATCTTTAATTACTCCTGTTCTAACTAAATAGGTTATAGTTGAAGCGTCAATCTCGTTTCTACTTAATCTATCAGGGTGCCATGCTATTATCCCCGTAGCCTCACCTTTGTGAATTCTTTTAATCATATTTTCAAACACTGGTCGCTCATATGGTTTAAAGGCTGAATGTTTTTCTTCTAGTATTTCTACAATTTCAAGATTGCCAAAGTTTTCTTTGGCTTTATCTATCTGACTTTGGATAGACAAGGCTTGTCTTTCTTCGCCCTCGGTACTTTTGCGAACATAGGCGAAGTATTTGGTTGTATTTTGGGTGTGCATAAGGGTATTGACAAAGGGGTTAAAATGTGGTATTATTTATAGTTAATTTTACGAAAATCAACAATAACCGATGGAGGAAGATATGAAAGTTAAAGATGTAAAAGTAGGGCAATTGATCATTACAGATACTGGTATTCCTGGGATAATCACAAGATTAATTCCATGGGGGGATGATTCATGGGATAGTGGATCAACTGAAATCAAAAGTTTTTGTGTGAAGCATCTCAGTATTAATGGGTCTTCTACATACTGGGTAAAAGAAAATAAAAACTTTTGGATCGAAGAAGAGTACCAATTGAATGCTAGCACCACTGGTTCTGGAAATAATGACAGAAACCCCATGACGGTGGTAAATAATGAGCGTAGCAAAATGAAAACTTGTACGAAAAAAGAATTCAAAAAAGCGCTTGTAGAAGACCGTACAAGAATACAAAAAAGACGGAATACATGGAGGGAAAGAATTCAGGAACACTTGGAGAAAATTAAAGAGTTTGAGAAGGATATTCAAGATCTTCACGACCAAGAGGAGCGACACACTAAAGACAGTGACAAATTTCTCAAAGAATTTCTTGGTTAACTCTCTTACTTTTAGACTTTAAATTTTGGAAGTGCTTAGTCAGCCTTCTATTTTTTTTATACAAAAAAGGACAGCTCTGACTACCCCGATACAAATCACAAGAAAGCGATTCAATCGGACAGAACTGCCCATCTCTGGGATCGAATAAAAAAATTCTTGTGATTATTAATTGTATCGAGGTAGTAAATTCATATTACCACACCCTCACTCACTCTTG
>Ga0222658_1000667_pt1 | contig 17776 bp, 24 predicted proteins | sample AntAcemetagen476_FD_179830 | JGI IMG/M metagenome (GOLD analysis project Ga0222658, IMG submission 179830) | Saline water microbial communities from Ace Lake, Antarctica - #476 | ecosystem: Environmental > Aquatic > Non-marine Saline and Alkaline > Saline | place: Antarctica: Ace Lake... | reverse complement strand
GAATTCTTAGAAAAAGAAACAGGAAAAGGTCAAACTAAATTAATTTCTGCACTTTCCATGTTTGATTTTGAAAAGAATTTTCTCGAACAACAAATCAAGAAACTTTCAGGAGGGGAGAAGGGAAGATTAAATTTACTCAGAATAACAATGGAAGAGAAAGAAGTTTTACTTTTAGATGAGCCTACAAATAACTTAGATGTTCACTTAAAAGATTTGTTAGAGAATGCAATAAAAAAATTCCCTGGAACAGTTATAATTGTTTCTCATGATAGACATTTCATGGATAAAGTTGCAACAAGAATATTGGAAATAAAAGATCAAAAAATAGAAAGTTTTATTGGAAACTATTCTGAATACAAAAAATTAAGATAACTTTTTTGCTCGATCAATTACCCAACTTTGTTAATAGAGTATCGTATTGGCCATCTAATTTATGATCAAGATTTTAACTGGTTTGAACATGATTTGAAATGTTGATTAGCATTTATCAAAATTATTGTAATAGAAAAGAGATACGCCCACGTTGGGATTAAAACTTTTTGTTAAAAAAGATGGGTTTTTATTTTTTCTTTTTCTTAGAAATCTTCTTCTTTCCAGATTTTGCGAGTTTAATCAATTTCTTAACTTTTGCTTCCTTTGAACCTTTACTTTTTTGTCTACTCGTTTTTTTAATAACCTTCTTCTTTGTTTTTTTCTTAATTTTCTTATTCGCCATTTTTAAAAAAGTGATCGGCAATATATGGGCACGGTGAAAAAGTTTTACTTAAGCTAATTGATTCAAATCTAATCTTACAATTTTGTTTTAAAGTTTCTTTCTCGTCTAATAACAAAGCTTAGCAAAGATAAATTTCATTTAAGGAGTTATAGCCCATACCTTAAATTACTTAATGAATCTTTAACAGAGGCTGTTATCACACACTCTTTTCAGAGCAACCGAATTACCGATCTATTATATTAAGAGATAGTTATTTATAAATCTTTGGATATATTGCTTGTGTATAAAATTTACGCCCACGCAGATAGTTTAATAGGAGTCTTATTTCAAATATTCCTTAAATTCCAGTAAGTATCTTCTGAAAAACCATTGAATGAAAATTCCATCTTCTTTTTTTATCTGTGATCTTTCGAGAGCATTGTAATAACTGGTTCTTTTTTTATAAGGAATATCTAGCATTGGAAATTTATTCTTTTTTAAGATAAAGTTCATAATTAACCTTGAGATTCTTCCATTCCCATCTGTAAATGGATGAATAGTTACAAACTTTAAATGAACTAGTGCTGCCAATTCTACTGGATTAATATTATCTTTTTCTTTCTGATACCATTTAAAGAATTCATTTAATAAAGCGTTTAACTCAACAAAAATAGGTGGCTTAAATTTTGACTGGGCTATTGCTACATTATGATTCCTAATTTTTCCTGCAATATCTGGTTTTGTCTCTCCTAACAGTGTTTTATGCCATTTAAGGATAATACTTAAATTCAATTCTTTTTTGTAATCAAGCATTTCAAAGAAAACCTTTTTATGTAATTCAGCTTCCTTAACATCTTTTACTGGTTTTGAATTTGGGGTTATTCCATGTTCCAATAAATTTGCAGTTTCTTTCAGTGTTAATGTAGATCCCTCTATTCTTTGAGTATTATAAGTAAATTTAATTAAAAAATTATCCCTCGATTTTTCTTTTGCTGAATCTGGAAGAGATTTATACTCCTTAGAAAAATTCTTTCCTATTTTATTTAAATCTTTAAGAAATTTTTCCGAATAAAATTCTTGAATAAATTCTTTTTTCTTCTTTTCTATATCTTTAGGAATAGAGTCTCCTAAGTAAATTTGTTTTTTGTTAATTTTCCCCCCTTTTCTAAAGCTATGAACTAAATAGTAATATTTCTTTGTTCCTTTTTTAATTTCTTTTATTTTTACCATAAGAATTAGTATACCTACATATTTATAAATATTTGCTTTTTCAATAATATGTAGGGTTACGCCCACGCCGAGCAAGGCAGTAAAATGTTATCCTCGTGGGAACTCGTCCTTTAATTTAATTATCATGTTTTCCATCGCTGTTGTGTGGATGGAGGGGATTTTTAAATCTTGTCGAGATGGGAGTGGTGTACCCCAAAAATAAGAGATTTTGAAAAGATCTGCAAATATAATAAAAACGATTTAAAAAAAAGATGAAAACTAAAAGTAATACAACAGATATTTTTATTGGGAAAGGAACAGGGCAGGAAATAAAAATTAAATAATTTTGAAAGCCCACAATTTTTATAAAAAGTATTCACACCCACGCCGTAATTAATACTACAGAAATGGGTTAATTGTTAGTTGTTAAGTGCAAAATTAATTCGAGGCAAATAAGAGATGAATAATTTTCATTCCCGTCCAAAAAACAAAACCAAAGGCAAATTTCCTTTCTTCTCCATTTTCTCAATAGCTTTTTTTAAATCTTCAAAAGATCTATGCATGACCATTTTATATCCAAATTTCTCTCGACGTTCTTTTAGTTGTGGAAATTCTTTTAATAGATCATGTTTCAATCTAATTAGATTCCATGCTCTTCTGCCTTCGCTGTAAGACATCTTTCCCTTAAGCCCTAAAATAAAAAAATATTCCAATAACCTTTAACCATTTCATCTGAGGAAAACTCAATCAAATCCTTGTATGCTTTTTTATCTGTTTCGGTAAGATTTACTCTATCTGCTTTTCCTAACGCATCCAAATAAAATGACCTCATTTTCTTTCTAAAAATAACTGGGGGATAACCCACCCTAATTAAAATATAATTCATAAGCATTCTTCCAGTTCTTCCATTCCCATCAAAAAACGGATGAATCTTCTCAAACTTGTGATGAAACATAACACTCAATGCAAGTGGATGAAGTTTTTTCTTATTCTCATTATACCACTTAATTAAAAGTTCAATATCTGTTTTAACATACCTCGCAGGACTTGCTTTGAATCGTGACCTAATTACCTTAACATCCTGGGTCCTAAAATCAAACCGAGAATCAATATTGTCCATTAATCTTTTATGCAGATAAATAATCAACTCTGGAGTAATCTCTTTCTTCAAATCAAGAATTTCAAAAAAAACATTCTCAGTATTTTGAACATCATATATCTCCCTAAGTGTTTTATTCTTTGGCGTAAACCCTTCATCAAGAAGATTTCTTGCTTCCTTCAGAGTAATCGTGTTTCCTTCAATTGAAGTTGTATTGAATGCAAACTCTATTACAAAATTTTTAAGAATCTCTTTCTTTGTTAAATCGTGCAATTTTTTGAATTTTTCATCATAGTGAAACTTGCAGGCTTCAATCTCAATCAAACTTTCACCCAAAAATTCATCTTTTTTTAATTTTAATTTTTTAATTTTATCAATATAATAATTTGATTCTAAAAACAAATTTATTGTTCGATGTGCCTTTCTTATTTCTGCCTTATACTTAGATAAATTATCTAAAGAATGTTTCACTTTTTCAAGAGAATCTCCCAAATATGCAAGATCTCTTACTACTACTTTTCCTTTTTTCTTCTCGGATGCTCTCAAATAATAGTATTGTTTTCCAGCTATTAGTTTTTTGTAAATATATGCCATACAAAATAGAGTAAAATTAACTTTATAAATCTTACCCTTTATTTAAAATAAATAAAAGTAAAGGGTAAGAATTCAACGCCCAAACAGGGCACAACATCCTTTTTTTGAAATAAATTCAAAATATTATCGTCGGTAAAAAATAAAATAGTGCAACGCCCGGGCAAAAAAAGATACGCCCATGCAGTTACTTTAACCGAAGGTTATTTTTTATAATGAAGCTCAACAACATCTCCATAAGATTTCTTTCCAACTAATTTGAACATTTTCCCTTTATTACCTTCCTTAAACAATCGAACTCCATCTCCAAGAATTTCAGGCATAACAGTTAATCTCATTTCGTCAACAAGATTATCTTTCAAAAAGTGGTTGATAATTTCTGCGCCACCAAGCAACCAGATGTTTCCTTTAGGTTTATACTTCTTCATAAAACTCTTTGCACTTCCTTTAACATAAGTTATGTTATCTTTCGCCCCTGTTTCTTTTCTAGAAAAAACAAAACAAGGTTTGCCTTCATAATTAGTTGGAAATTGTTTCTGAGTGGTATTTCCGACAACAACTGCATCTATCCCCCTGAAAAATTTCTTATATCCATAATCTGTCTTCTTCCCCATATATTTATCAAGCCATTTCACAGATAGATTCTTAGAGGCGATAAAACCATCTATAGTCATTGCAATGTAAAGAACTATTTTAGACCTCATGATTAATTTAACAAATCATCATATATAAATTATATACCTAAATCATCAAAATAAATCCAAATCAAAATAATCCTTTAACTCCACACTTTTTGGAGTGATCTTAAAATTCGCCTGCCAGTTTTCAAGCCCCCTAGATTGAGCCATCTCTCCTCGTGTTTGTAGGGTCTATTTTCATCGATTTGTATACCCACTACGAGTTATAAGCAACTTGTAGTGCGATTGTACGCCCATCAAAATAGACAAAAAGAGATACGCCCACGCCGGGAGTCGAACCCGGGTTATATCCGCGACAGGGATATGTCATAGCCGTTAGACCACGTAGGCATTTAAAAGACACCTTAACGGTTTCTTTTAAGCTTCCCCTTAAGATAAGGTCAAGCCTGATTTAGAATTGCGAATTTTATTTTTAAACCTTGCTATGGGGGTTATATCTTATTATTTTTCGAATATTTGTTTTTTATTTTTCAAATTTTAGAATCTTTATATTTTTTAGAAGATGTAATTTTGGAGCAATCTCTTTATTTATTATTTCTAGCTCTTTAGTTGTTAGTTCAATAATTCCAGAACTATCTTTTCCTTTAAAACAGAGAGCTACAGATGCATCGTTTGGATGCAGAAAATCTTCATTTATTAATACCTCTTTGAGTTCTCCAGAAGTTTCTAATCTCACTAAACCATCAGCGTTCTGCTTTTTGGTTTTGATTTTCATAGAAAGAATAGGGAGTTCAATTTTATAAGAATATATGAAGTCTAAAATATTTATGGCAATCTATTATAAATAAATGCAAACAACCAGGTAAAAATAAATCCGTCTATAAAACCATAGATAAGACCTAATAATGCTCCAGTAATATTTAGATTATATCCAAAAGTTCCATAGATATCTCGTAAAAGTATTCCGCAAGTAACACAATAATCATTAATTGCTAATAAAGTTGTTAGAAAAATACAAATTCCGGTAACAATTCCTCCAGCTAATCCAAATTTTATTGTATTAAGTTTTGGATAAACCAATCTATTTTTTATGTTTTTCATTCCTGAAGCTATAGATTTTTTTATTGTATTTTTCATCATTTGAATTTTATTTGTTTAATTAGATAATAGGCAATAAAAGAAAAAACAATTGCTAGAACATAAAACAATGAAATGTTAATTATAGAGGTTTGCACTAAAATACCACTTATAATTTCTCCAATAATTATTGCAATGATAGAACGGATTATAAAATTTGAATTAAAAATACTTTTATTTTTAATTTTCTGAATTAGAGTATAAAGAAAAGACATTAAGAAATATGAGGGGACGATTATTGCAGCATAAATTAAAAATATTGCTTCTTCAAATTCAAACAAAGCATAAATAATATTATGAAGTAGTATTGCTAAAAATCCACTAACTGCAAGTATCCAGAGTTTTCTTTTAGATAGCAACAGATATTTATCTATTTTATTTTGTTTTTTCATTTTCCTATAAGTTTTTTACCATTCATATATTTTTGCAATGCTTTAGGTATTTTGATTGAGCCATCTTTTTGTTGATTATTTTCAAGAATTGCTACTAATGCCCTAGAGGTTGCAATTACTGTATTATTAAGTGTGTGAGGAATTTTTCTCTCTCCTTTTATTCTAGTTGAAATTCCTAATTTTCTAGCTTGAGATTCTGTTAGATTAGAACAAGAACCAACCTCAAAATAATCTTTTTTCCTTGGTGAGTAGGCTTCAATATCTACCTGTTCGTATTTTAAATCTCCTAAATCTCCAGAACATATTTTCAAAACTCGAATAGGAATCTCCAAATTTTTGAATATCTCAATAGTTATTTCTTGCATTTCTTTGTAAAACTTTTCAGATAATTTTAAATCTGGTTCGCAAATAACAACCATTTCTATTTTGTTAAATTGATGAGTTCTGAAAAGTCCTTTTTCATCAAGACCATGCGCACCAATTTCTTTTCTAAAACACATTGAATAACTAGTTTGTTTAATAGGGAGTTTTTTCTCATTGATTTCACTTTCAACAAATCTTCCAATTAGTGAATGTTCAGAGGTTCCAATTAGTGCCATCTTTGGTTCGTCGTTAACCACGTAAATTTGTTGTTCTTTATCATTAAGATCTGTAACCTTATCAATAATTTCTTCTCTTAACAATAAAGGGGTTTCAACATAGGTAAATCCTTTTGAAACCATAATATCTCTGGCATAATTTATCAAGGCCATATTTAATAGAGCTAAATCTCCTTCTAGATAATAAAATCCGGTTCCTGAGACTCTTGCTGATGAATCAAAGTCCGCTAAACCTAAACTTTCTGCTATTTCGACATGACTTTTTACAGGGAAATTAAATTTAGTTGGCTTTCCAATATTCTTTTCTACAACATTTTCTTTATCTGATTTTCCAATTGGAACATTTTTTGATATTATATTAGGAATTTTTATCTGTAATTCCCTTATCTTTTTCTCTAGATTTTTTCTTTTTTCTTCAGCTTTTGCAATTTCTCCTGGAATTTCTTTTGCTTTTTTAATCAATTTACTTGCTTCCGCTTTTTTCTTTGCTTTCATTAATTGATTTATCTCTTTAGAAATTTTATTTCTATCACTTCTTAGTTTATCTTCTTTATATTTTAACTTTCTCCAATCTTCATCAAGTTTTTTAATCTCATCAACTAGTTTTAGCTTCTCGTTTTGAAATTTTTTCTTAATATTCTCTTTTACGATATCTGGAGATTCACGAATGAGTTTTATGTCAATCATAAAAACAATAAATAAAAGAGATATTTAAACATTACTTTTATAAACATTATTAGCTAAATTAAATTATGGTGAGTTTGGATAGTGTTGTAAAAGAGGTTTTAGTTGCGTACGACACTTTTATTAATGCGCTACCTTCTTTTGCTGGAAGATTTGTCAGTCTATTTTTGTTAGTTCTATTGGTTGTTTTTTATTCAGTTTTTATTTGGAAACTTTATCGTTTTATTGCTAGAAAAAATATTCTTGAACTTAATCTAAATAAGTATAATAGATCAGAACACGCATTTTTTACTAAACTTTTAGCAGGTATTTTTTATTTTTTAGAGTATATAATAATTTTACCTTTCTTAGTATTCCTATGGTTTACTGCGTTCACCTTTTTTCTAATAATCTTATCTGAAGAAGGAATGGATGTTGGAAGTATACTTACAATCTCTGCAATAATTATAGCAGCTATTAGAATGACTTCTTATTATAGTGAAGATCTTTCAAAAGACCTTGCTAAGTTATTGCCATTTACTCTTTTGGCATTCTTTGTATTGAATTTTACTTCTTTTAATGTAGAAAAAGTTATAGGGCATATTACAAAGATTCCATTGTTTTTCGAGAATATATTAATCTATTTAGGATTTATTATTCTATTAGAATTAATTTTAAGATTCTTTGATTTTATATTTTCTTTTTTTGGATTAGAAGAAGTTCCTAATGTTCAAGTACAATAATTCCTATAATTTTAATTATTCTTTATTTCATCTAAAATTATTCTTTTTGTAAATTTTCCTCTTAAGATTTCTTTGTTTTTTCTTTTTTCTTCTAAATTTTTATCTTTGAATTTAAAATCTTTAATTGCATAAATCACTTCTAAGATATCTACTAATTCATTAATGTTATCTTCTTTTAGAAATTCCTGTGTTTCTTCTTCTAGCTTTTCTTTTAGTTTTATCCAGTATTCTTCATGGTTTGCAAGATGAGTTAAGGGAATGCACCCGTCTTTTTTTATTATTTCTGGAATTTTATCTCTTACTAATTTATTGTATTTTGTCATGTTTTTTAAAATTAATTTCTTTCTATTTCTGGATGTTTATGTCCTTTTTCAAGTCTTTCTTTAAGCATTTTTATATGGTTCTTTTTCTCTTTAGTATATTTCTCTTCATTGGTTTTTAATTCTCCAATCATCTTTGAGATGTATTCTCCTCCTAAAAAGTGTGGTGTAAGAACATAGGTTGCTCCTTTTTTATAAAAGTCAAGAGCTTCTTCTATTTGATGAGCTCTCACAATTATAATTGCATCTTTGTTTACTCCTCTAATTGTTTCTATTAATAGGCAGTTGGTTTCATAATCTGGAACTGTTGAAACGATTATTTCTGCTTTACTAAAAGGAAGCTCGTTCAATAAATCTGTATCATAAGCATCTCCATAAAGTGCAGGTATTCTTAGCTTTTTTAAATTATCAATAGTGTCTGGATTGTAATCTACTATTAAATAATTTTTTCTTATTTTTTTTAATGCTTTTAGAATTCCAAATCCAATTCTATTATATCCTATAAGTATTGCAGAGTATTTTTTGTAGGTTTCTTTTTTATCCTTAACTCCTTTTTTTTCAAAAATTGAAATAAACTTTGATACTTTTGTATAAAGGCTCCTAGAATAGATAGTCATATAAGTTGAGAGAGTTATTGTTATTACCAGAGTTAGAGTTAGAGTAGATAATAATTCTGGGGCTATGTGTCCAAAACTAACTCCTAATGCTAAAACAATAATAGAGAATTCTGATATTTGTGCAAGAGTTATTCCTACAAAAAAGTTGTTTCTTTTAGCATGCCCGAAAAATGCCATTAAACTCATAAAGATTACTGGTTTTACTAATAAGACCACAAAAGAAAGGATAATTGAATTAATTAAAATTGGCTTTATGCCTGTAATATTAATATTTAATCCTAAAATTATAAAGAAGATAATAATAAAAAAGTCTCTTAAAGGACGTATCTTTGAACTTATCTCTGTGCTGTATGGACTTATAGATAAAACTATTCCTGCAAGTAGAGCTCCGATTTCAATTGAAAATCCAAGATATCCAAAAAGTGCTGCAATTAAAAAACACCAGGCAATGGAAAATAAAAATAAGAGCTCTTGAGATTTTGCAACAGATCTTGTTAGTTTAGGTATTGCAAAAAAACCAACAATAAATAAAAATAATACCGCAATAAATCCACCGAGAGTATTTTTAATAACAAAAGATGTTAATGAAGATATTTGATTATCTCCTATAGAAGAAATTGTCATTAAAATAAAGACAGCGACTAAATCTTGTATTATTAAAATCCCTATAGAAATTTTTCCGTAGAGGGTATCTAGATGTTTTTTATCTGAGAGAATTTTCATTACAATAATTGTTGAGGAGAACATTAATGCAATTCCTAAATAAATGCTAGAGATCATATCAAATCCAATAGCTAGAGAGATGAGGAATCCGGCGACAAAAGTTAGTGTCATTTGAACGATTCCAATAATCATAGAAGGAATTCCTATATCTCTTATTACTTTTGGGTTTAAATGTAATCCAACAATGAAAAGAAGAAAGGCAATTCCTAAATGAGAGAATGTATTTATCACTTCTTGAGAGGTTCCAAAATTAAGAATGAATGGACTAATAATCATTCCGGTAATTATATATCCAATTATTATAGGCTGTTTTAAAGATTTTACAATATAGGATACTATAAATGCGGTTAGAAGTATTATTGCTAACTGTGAAAATATTGGTTCCATGTGCCTCTTTTATGATATTACTAAAAATATTTACTATAAAAAGGTTTTTAAATGAATTTCTAATTTAATTCCTATGCCAAACGTAAGAGTTAAACTTAATAGTACAGATATAGGAACACTTAATGATATTTGTAATGCTATTATGGAGATTGCAAAAAAGTCAGGAATTGTTCCAAGAGGTCCGGTTCCGCTTCCAACAAAGAAGCTAAAAGTGACTACAAGAAAATCTCCGTGTGGTGATGGGTCAGCAACATTTGATAATTTTGAAATGAGAATTCATAAAAGATTAATTGACCTTCCTGCAAACGAAAAAGTTTTACATCACATCATGAGACTTCAGGTTCCTAAGTCAGTTAACATTAAAATAGAAATGAAGGACTAATTACTTTTGTTTTTTCTTATCTTTTTTTGTTTTTTCTTCAAGACTTTTTTTCTTTAAAATATAAATTATATTTGAATCGTTATTTTTACTAATAACAGCATTTTCAAAAAAAGGCTTTTTTTTTAGTAAGATTATTAGCTTTTCTGCCAAATCTATTTTATTCATCTCCCCAAATTTTTTATATCCCTCCCCAAAATAATTATCTTCTTTTGTTGGAGTGCTTTTTCTTTTTCCGTCTTCCCAATATTTATTATTCCAGGGTTTTCCAAATTCATCAGAATAATCTTCTCTTTCTAAATCGTCTTTCATTTTAGAATTATAATTTTATTTTACTTTCCGGAAGATCTTTAGAATGAACATCTAATCTTCCCTCTCTTAAACAATCCCAACAAACATGGACGCTTCCATCTTTCTCTTTTACAATTCCTGTATTGTTGCATTTGGGACACTGGAAATCCATAGAAAATTGTAGAAAATCTATTATATAAGGTTAGTTGTCTTTTAATAGCATTATAGTAAATAGTATTATAATATTTTTTGCAATAACAAAATCTTTATAAAGATATTTTTCATATGTTTTTGATGAATAAAAAGGTGATTGGTCTTGTTTTTTGTTTGTCTTTAGTCTTGTGCGTAAGTTTCGTTTCTGCAGAAGATATTACAATTAAGACTTTACAATACCATTGGGTTGAGGTTACTGTTGGTAATGGAATGATAACAGATTTTGTTAAATTAGAATATCATGAAGGTGATGCAGATGAATATGGTGATTTTGTTTTTAATTTAGATACTACTATCCCTAAAGTTAATTTATATATTACTATTAAAAAGGATGGAAAAATGGGAGATGCTATTTTTTCTAATAAGAAGTTTCTTGGAGAGGAGACAGATGAACCAATATATATAGAGTTAATCCCAGAAGGTAAAGAGCTTATAGTGACTCCTGAAAATGTTCCTGAAGTAAATGAGAGTTTGAATGAAACTCTTACTGAAGAAGGTCTTGATGCAGAAAATGTAGATTCAAAAATAACTGGATATGCTGTTGGAGATTTTTTTAAGAGCAAGGCATTCTATATTGTCTTAGGAGTGCTTGTTGTTTTGATTATTGTTTTAATATTAGTAAAAATTATAAGAAAAAGAAGAGCTAACAAAAATGATAGAGAAGTTAAAATTAAAAAATTAGGTGAAATGAAACAAGAGAGAGATGAAAAAATAGATGATCATAAACAGATAATTGAAGATGCAGAAAGAAAGATTAGAGAGGCTCAAGAAGAGATTAGCCTTCTTAAAAATCAAGATAAGATAAAAGAGATGGAAAAGAAAATCTCTGATGATGAGAGTGAACTTATCAAACTAAGAAGAGGAAATTAGTTACAGAAATAATTTTTTAGTATAAAAAGATTTGTGTTGTTTACTCTTTATACAAAAGCTTTAAAAAGAAAATTACTTTTCCCTAAATACTAATTAAACTGAGGTTAAAAAATGGAAGAAGAAACAAAACAAGAAGAAAATTCTGAAGAGGAACAACCCGCTACTGAAGAAAAGGAAGCTGTAGAAGAAGCTCCCTCTGAAGAAGCAGAAAAGGAAGCTCCCTCTGAAGAAGCAGAAAAGGAAGCTCCCTCTGAAGAAAGTTCAGAAGAAACTTCTGAATAGATTTCCTTATTTTTTTATTTTTTATTTTTTTAAAAAGATTTATATATTTACTTCATTATTTTTATCAATGAGGTTGAAAATTTTTTTTAGTTTTTTATTTATTATTCTATTTGTATTTCTTTTAGCAGTTTATTGGTTTGTTCCTCTTGGAGATGTGGTTAGTTTTGATTTTAAACCTAAAAACTATAATTTTAGTATTAATGGAGAAGATATGCAGTTTTATTCTAATCTTAGGTTTAAAGGGTCAGATATTTCATATAATATTCTTGATTGCCCGTTAAGTAAGAAAAATGACATGGAGTATGCTTTTGATATAGTTTCTAATAAAACTCGATTATCTTTCTATCCTGTGGCCTCTGGAGAGGAAATTTCGATAACCTGTGATGACTCTGAACGTTTTGAGGGGGGTTTATTTATAGCGGGGGAGGGTGGTCCGATAAACATAACTAAAACAGAGAATTTTAACGTTATTCTTCATGGAAAGATTCTTTTGATTAGAGAATCAACTTGTGAACGTCCAAATATTGCAATTCATGAGCTTTTTCATGTTCTTGGATTTAAACATTCAAATAATCTAAATAATATAATGTACAATATTAGCAAGTGTAGCCAAATTATTGGAGAGGATAATATTAATTTAATAGATCAATTGTATTCCATTCCAAGCTATCCTGACTTAAGTTTTGAAAATATAGATTCTTCTATGGTTTCTAGATATCTTGATACAAACATAAGTATTAGGAATAATGGGTTAAGGGAATCTGAGATGGCGAAAATTATTATTTATGCTGATGGAAAGAATATAAAAGAAATAGAATTAAAACCAATTGATATTGGTTATGGGATAACAATTTCTTTAACAAATATTTTTATTAACAAGTTAAATGTTGATAGTCTTGAGTATGTAATTGATTCTGATTTTGATGAAATTGATCGGGAAAATAATCGGGCAGTGTTAAAAATAAAATAAAAAGAAATAAAAAGAAATTAGTCATCTAAATCAAAATCGTCCAGAAAGGATTCATCATCATCTTCTAAAGATTGATTTTCGTCTAGAAAATCTTCATCCATTTATTTAACCTCATTTTTTTTTGTTAATTTTAAGTATTATATTTAGTTTTTAAACATTATGCTTTTTTAAATTATATAAATTTTATAGAATATAAATTATATTTTTTACCTTAAAAAACTTTTATCCTTCTTTAGTTGTAAAATCTTTTTTGGACATCTTTGTGAGAAGTATTGTGAGCGCTTTTTGATATTTTTCTTTTTGTTTTTCTGTTGGGCTATCTGTTAAATTATCTATAATGTCGCAAAATTTTAAAATAAGAAGCTTATCATTTTTAGAAATCCTTTTTACATACTCTTCATAATTTTCTATATTTTTATTATGAGAAAGATTCTCAACATATTCTAAAACTAGGGGGCTCATATTTTTTATTTCTTCTTTCAGTTTTTTTAAAGTTTCTAAATTTTCTTGAGCATCTTCAATAGTATCATGTAGATATGCTGCAGAAATTAATTCTTTATCATTCGTTATTTTAGAAACATTGTCAGCAACTCGCTTTGGATGTATAATATAATCAGAACCATCTCGTCTTTTTTTCCCTTTGTGATATTTCTCTGCTATTTTTTCGGCTTTTTCCTGCATAATCTTAAAAGGAGTAAATAGTTATAAGGTTTTCTGTTTGGGTTTTAAAAAGAAAAGTTTAATAAAATCTATTTAATATATGCTTTTATGAAATTTAGAAAAGCAAGAAAAAAAGATATTTTGCAGATGTTAAATATCATAAAAATTAATAGTCCACAATATAATAAGAAAGAGGTATTAGAAGAGCTCAATGAAATGTTTTCAGAATCATTACTTAAACCAACTTATATAGTTCTTGAAGATAAGGGAAAAATCTTAGCTTTTAATGGATATATTTGTTCGTGGGTAGATAATTTTGTTGTTAATTTTTTTTGGCTTAATGTGCATCCAGATTATATGAAAAAAGGATTTGGCTTCAAGATAGTGAAGGAACTGATTAGAAGGATAAGAGACCCAAAAGAAACCCCTAAAGCAATGCTTATTACTATTGCTACCAAAATACCTACTTTTTTTAAGAAACTTGGATTCAAAACAATTGCGAGAAAATATGATAGAGATTATGATTTAATGGCATTGAAGGTGTAATTCTCAACTTTTTTATATAAAATTAACTTCTTGTTATTATATTTAAAAAAGGAATAAAAATCCCTCCGCCCATATCCCAATTATGACATCTGTTATGAATTAGAACTTTTGTCAAGGTCGTAATTGCTCGTCGAACCGGGGATCTCTCGTGCACTGGAAAAATTCCAGGAGGAAAAGCAAATTTTACATTTCTATCTACAAAAAAGGGAAACAAGTGGGAACAAATTTGGTCTGGCGAGATAATAATAAAAGGAAAAAAGACAAAATTTAAAGAATTCTGGGAAGAATTAATTTATTCTCCAAAGGAATTGGAAAATTATCTTAAGAAAATTGGTTTCACGACTCTGAAAATGTATGGTTCTATTGAGGGTAAAAAATTCAATAAAAATAAATCTTATCATAGAACATATCTGCTTAAAAGATAAAAATTGATAGTTTATAGATATCTTATTATTCTAAATATTTTATTAACCCACGCGATGGAGAAGATTTATTCCCTAGTGTAACTCTTCCAATTTCTTTTAATGATTCCATTACAGTTAATAAATAGTTTATATATTTTGGATTTCCTAAAACATTATCACTTTCTAAAGCATGAACTCTTTTCGCAATTTCTGACGGATCTTTTGTTTCAGTTCCAAATAATCCTTTTGCATTATGTCCAAACCCAAACTCCCGAGTTACAATCTCCCTTAAAATGTGAGCATAGTTTTCAGTAGGTCCATCTAAAGGAGGAGTATCACCAAAATCAAAATGTTTAATGCTTCCATTTATTGATACACCTTTAATGGGCGATGAAGGACATTCTTTTATGGATAAGCCTCTATATGGAGGTAAATGAGATACAGGAGATAAAATATTTTTATATACGCTAATGGGGCGCGACCTAAAAAGCGTGGCTAAAACTTCTACTGGTTCTTCCTTACAATAACCCAATGTTTTTTGCTCTTCATACGAATTTTCAAACAATATTTCTGTTGCCATAAATATCTTGAATAAATGGCTTATTTAAATGTTTTGGTTTTATAACTACTCTGTAGTGAATAAATAGAGAACAAAATAAAATCCCTCCGCCCAGAGTCGAACTGGGGATCTCCCGGGTGCTGCTTGCAACTCCTCTGGCTTTTCAGATTTCATAGTATTTCACAATTGAATCTCCATCCTAGGTAAAACCTACAGCCAGGCGCTCTAACCACTGAGCTACGGAGGGAATATGATTTAACCACTTACAAATGTTTATAAGTAATTGTGTGTTCTTGTTTACATGGATAAAACAAGTATTTTAGATAAACATATTGAGTTTAAAAGAACTTCGGTAAAGTCCGAAGAGAAGATAAAAGATACGATTAGATATATAAAAAAGTTTTTAGATTTCTCAAAAAAGCCGTTAGGGAAATATGAAGAAGAAGATTTAACGAGATTTATAAATTCCTTAAATTATAGTACAAGGACGATTAATGATATTAAAACATATTTGAAGATTTTTATAAAATGGAATTATATGGATTGGAGTTCAAGATTTAGGAACTTAGAAAGGATATGTAAAACACAGAGAACAGGAAAGGCATACAAGCCAAATGAAATGATTTCTTTAAAAGAAATAAATAAGATAATAGAAGTAGAACATGATTTGATGTATAAGGTTTATTGGGCTGTGTTTTTTTATGGTGGATTTAGACCTTCAGAAGCATGTAGATTAAAGTGGAATGATATTGATTTTGATGATGGAGTTACGATTAGATTGCATACAACAAAAACTCAAAAAGATTATTATAAATCATTACCTATTGAAGTGGAACATTTATTGAAAGAGTGGAAAAAGTATAATGGTTCAGAATGGGTTTTTCCCTCACCTATAAGAAAGGATGTTCCGATTGTTGCTAGAAGTGTATGTGGAAGGTTAAAGAAGTTATCGAAGAAAGCGATAGGGAAAGTTGTTGTGCCTTATATTTTAAGGCATAGTATAGCGACGATATTGTATAAAGATAACAATAGAAAGGATGATGATACGGCGAATCAATTAGGACATAATAAATCTATGAAAGAGACATATTTGAATTTAGATGAAAATGAGTTAAAGTCAAGAGCTAGAAGTTTATGGATAAAACCAAAAAAGATGAGTAAGGAAACTAAAGATGAATATGATAAAAGGATACAAGATTTAGAAAAAGAATTGATTAAACAAAAGGAAGATATGAAAGATGCTAAGTTTGTTAGAATGAAAGAGTTATCAAAATTGATGAAGAAGGAAATTTTGGAAGTTATGAATATGGATAATAGGATAAAAAGTAGACGAAAGTAATGGTTCTGTATGTGTGATGTCAGCCTACGACTTTTTAGTGGTGGGATAAGTATATATATAAGGATGTTATAGTTATATTGTAATATGGTTATAGAGAATAAAAATACAACAATACAAATTAGTAGAAAAACTAAAGAAGAGTTAGATATGTTATTTGCAGATAGTATGGATTATAACGAAAAGATTAAACAACTAATAAGGATATGCCCAGATACTGCATTAGTTACTTTAAGTGAAATTAAAAAAGAAATGGAAAGTACAGGAAAAGAATATTTAGAAGTGGTTGCAGGGTTTTTAATAAAAAGAAGTAAAGATAGTAAAATGATAATGAAAATGATGGGAGGAGAGGCACTAAAAATAACAAAATAAAAAGTTAGAAAAGACTTCATAATATTAACCTCGTTCTAGGGTTGTCCAAGAACATTGGTTCAGAATTTAAGTTGGCTGAACAATGAATATGGATAATCGAATAAATATAAAAAAGATTTTGAATAATAGAAAAATACCTTTAATTAAAAGGTGTTATGGTTCTAATCAAGCAAGAAAGAGAAGTTTGAGATATCTACAAGCAATACATAATGGATTTTCTAAAAGAAAAGCATTTTTGATTGCTGGGAGAGTCAGATGAGTTATAGTTCTATTCAGAAATTAGAAATGTTAAAACAAGTATTAGATGATGATACTTATTCTGAATTTAAAACAAATTCAGATAGATTAGCCTATTGGGATGTAAATAGCGAAAATATGATTCTTGGATATATGAGTTTTAAAGTTGAGAATAGGAGTGGAAAATGAAGAAAGAAAAAGAACTCAAAGAATCTGAAATTAATGAAGATTTAGTTAGTGATGAATGGGACTTAAAATCTAGGACTTTAAGAGTTGCTAATCATGGAGAAAAAACAGATATTAGTTCAGACCATATATTATCATATAATCCTGAATCTGTAAAAATATTCTTTAAGGAATCTAGAATAAATGCCCATTGGGCAAAGAATAGTATTTTTGAAAAACTTGCTAAAAATAGTTTTAATTATAATTGGGATGATAAGAAAGGTGATTGGGATAGAGATGAAGATGGCGGTATAGCAAAAATTCCCATATCAAATATAAAAAGATTAAAATTGAAAGCTATGGGAAGTTATGTTTTTGATTTGTTAATGTTAGACCCGAATACTACTATAGAATTGAATAGAAATGTTAAGGATAATCCGATGTTATCTCATGTTTTTGATATAAAAACTGAAAAAGAACAGCCAATAGGACAAATGGAACCTAAAAATTTCTTTGAGAAATTTAAAGATAAAATTAAAGGAGAAGATGAAACTTTTGAGGAAAATTAGATATGGAAAATAAAGAAATATATAAAATTTTGGAGAAAGTAGAGGTTTATGAGAGTATTCCTAAAGAAATTGAAATACAATTAGATAGTAAAACAACTGCTCAATTATGGA
>Ga0222658_1000664_pt1 | contig 17824 bp, 20 predicted proteins | sample AntAcemetagen476_FD_179830 | JGI IMG/M metagenome (GOLD analysis project Ga0222658, IMG submission 179830) | Saline water microbial communities from Ace Lake, Antarctica - #476 | ecosystem: Environmental > Aquatic > Non-marine Saline and Alkaline > Saline | place: Antarctica: Ace Lake... | reverse complement strand
GTAAAGACATTAAAAAATACCTAGAAGAATTTTTTAAAGATTTTACTTGTCCAATAATTTTCAATCAATCAATTGGACACAATGAACCAAATATAACAATACCCATAGGAGAAACTTGTATAATTGATACAGAAAAAAAAGAATGGAAGATTAGATTTTAAAATTATCGTTTCATTTCTTTAGGTATATTATTAACTTCAACTTCGCCTCTCTACAAAACCCCATACTTTCTAAAAAAAATATTGTAGCGTCAGATAAGTAAGGCATACTTTTAATTTCTTCAAGTGGGATAAATTTTTGTTCGTTGTGTTTATGCGGTTCGTTATTAATCATCTCTCCGGAATGTGCTAAAACCTCATATATGTGCGTAATTACCTTAACTTTTTTTCCATTTCTTTCGTATTCTATTTCTTTAAATGCAATCTCCTTAAGGTCTTCAATAATCAAATTACATTCCTCTAAAATTTCTTCTTTTATCCCCTCAATTGGATGCTGTCCTGCTTTCGCTTTCCCAATAGGAATAGTCCAAAAACCATATTTAACATGATCCTGCATAAGAATTTCCCCATTAGAATTTTTTATAACTGCGGATACTGCATGATGATCTAAAAGGTCTTCCTCATTATAATTAATTGCCATATATTGAATTGAAAATTGAGGTTTAAATAAATAATTAATTTGTTAAACAGAATTAATTTTGCCCCAAATCCCGCCCTCTTCTTTCCTCTAATACCTGAAGGCCCTCTTGAATAGTATCCATACTTTCTCCTATAATTGTTAAACACATTTTATGCGCCCTAATGCCATTATCTATTGACTCCAGGGCTTTGCGGTATCTTCCAAGGTTGGTTTCCATTTTTTCAGAATATCCATATATTTCATCTTCCCTGTTCGATACTTCAAGATATAATTCATAAAGCTTATCTTTTTCAGCTTTAGGAATATCTAATCCGTTTATTCTTTCAAGATATCTATGGGCATTCTCGTTAAATGTTTGACATCTATTTTCTATGGACATAAAAACGAAAAGAAAAAAGAATTTATTAATATTTGTGTGTTGGACTATTAGATTATGATTTTTGGGGGTTAGGGGGCCTTTGTCGTGAATTTCCGCTACTTCTTTAACACTTCTTTTAAATATTTCCCAGTCCAACTCCCCTTAACCTCGCTAAAAATCCTCCACCCCTTTACTTCTTCAGCATCCCCTTCAAATACTTACCCGTCCACGAATTTTTAACTCCCGCAACTTCTTCTGGAGTTCCTACGGCTACGACTTCTCCTCCGCCATCTCCGCCCTCGGGTCCTAAATCTATTATATGATCTGCGCACTTTATTACGTCCAAGTTATGCTCAATTACTACTACCGTATTTCCTTTTTCTACTAAGTCGTCTAATACTCCAATAAGTTTTCTTACGTCGTGAAAGTGTAGTCCTGTTGTTGGTTCGTCTAAAATGTAAAGCGTTCTTCCCGTTCCTCTTTTTGATAACTCTTTTGTTAATTTTATTCTTTGACTTTCTCCGCCTGAAAGAGTAGTAGAACTTTGACCAATTTTAATGTAGCCTAGTCCTACACGAACGAGCATTTCAAGTTTATTTCTAATTGACGGCACAAATTCAAAAAGTTTCAAACCTTCTTCAACTGTCATACTTAAGACATCGGCAATAGATTTACCTTTATATCTAACTTCAAGAGTTTCTGAATTATATCTTTTACCGTGACATTCTTCGCACTCAACATAAACGTCTGGCAAGAAATTCATTTCAATTTTTATTGTTCCATCTCCCTGACATTTTTCACATCTTCCACCTTTAACATTAAAACTAAAACGCCCCATTTGATATCCACGAACCCTAGCTTCTTTTGTCATTGAAAATATTTTCCTTATTTCATCAAACACTTTTGTATAAGTTGCTGGATTACTTCTAGGGGTTTTTCCTATTGGAGATTGATCAATTACAACGACTTTGTCGATATAAGCATCGGTCTCAATTTTTTTATGTTTTCCCGGAGTTAGTTTTGAGCCGTGAAGTTTTTGCATCATAGCTTTGTAAAGAGTTTCGTTAATTAAAGTAGATTTTCCACTCCCACTAACTCCTGTAACACAAGTCATAATCCCTGTGGGTATTTCTGCATTGATATTTTTTAAATTATTCTCAGAACATCCAATTAATCTTATAGGTAATCCTTTTTCTCTTCTAACTTTTGGAGTTGCAATAAATTCTACTCCAGATAAGTATTGTCCAGTTAGAGAATTTTTGTTTTTTTCAATTTCTTTAGGAGTTCCCTTTGCGATTATCTCTCCACCGTTTACTCCAGCCCCTGGTCCAACGTCCACAACGTAATCAGCCTTTCTTATAGTATCTTCATCATGCTCTACTACAATTAAAGTATTTCCCAAATCACGCAAGTTATGCAAAGTTTCTATTAGTTTATGGTTATCTCTTTGATGAAGTCCAATAGATGGCTCGTCTAAAATATATAAAACTCCCATTAAATTTGCTCCTATTTGTGTTGCCAACCTTATTCTTTGAGCCTCTCCTCCACTTAAACTCCCGGCGCTTCTAGATAACGTTAAATATCCAAGCCCTACTTTTTCTAAAAAACTAAATCTTTCTCTTAATTCTTTTAAAATTTGTTTTGCAATTTCTCCCTCTTTTTTTGTTAATTTTATATTATTAAAAAACAAAATAGCATCCTTAATTGATAGCTCGCTTACATCCATAATATTTTTATCATTAATTTTTACTGCTAATATTTTTTTCTTTAATCTTTTCCCTTCACAACCTACACACGGAAGAACTCTCATAAATTTTTCTAAAAACCTACGACGATAATCTGAATCAGTTGACTTATGAAGTCTTTCGGATTGAGGAATTATTCCTTCCCATCCGCCCTCAAAATTCATATTCGCTCCACTGTCCCAATTTCCTTTAATTTTTTTACTAGAGCCATAAAGTAAAATATCTAACTGTTTTTTTGTTAAATCCTTTATCGGGGTATAAGCATTAAATCCGTGAGCTTTTCCAACAGCCTGAAGTTGTTGCCCTCGCCAAGATAAATCTAATTTACCATAAATTGCAATTGCCCCATCAAGTACAGACATATTTTTATCCGGTATAATTAAATCTGGATCGAATTCCATTTTTATTCCAAGCCCATGACAAACTTCACATGCTCCAAAAGGACTATTAAAACTAAACATACGTGGCTGAAGTTCGGAAAAAGAAATATCACATTTTGGACAACTCATATTGGCAGAATAAAACTGCTCTTTTTTTTCACATAAAACCGTAATTAATCCATCAGACTTCAAAACGGCATTCTCAACTGATTCTTTCAGACGCTGTAAATCATTAATATCAAAACTATCTATAATCACGTCTATGTCGTGTTTTTTATATCTATCAAGTTTTATCTTTTCATCCGTACGAATAATTTTTCCATTTAATCTTACTTTGGCATATCCGTCTTTATTCAAATCTTTTAGGAGTTGTTCGTAAGTTCCTTTTTTTTGTCTAATTATTGGTGAAAGGACACTTATTTTTCCAGTAAAGTCTTCGGATATTCTTTGGGAAATTCTTTCAGGAGATTGTGTTTCTATTTTTATTCCGTGAATGGGACAATGAGCAGTTCCAACTCTTGCGAAAAGTAATCTTAAATAATCATAAATTTCTGTCACAGTTCCAACAGTTGATCTGGGATTTTTTGAAGTTGTTTTTTGTTCTATTGAAATTGCTGGGCTAAGTCCTTCAATGGAATCAACGTCTGGCTTATTCATCATTCCTAAGAATTGTCTAGCATAACTCGATAAAGATTCAACATATCGTCTTTGTCCTTCGGCGTAGAGAGTGTCAAACGCTAAAGTAGATTTACCGGAACCCGAAACTCCAGTTATAACTATTAATTTATCTCTTGGAAGTGTGATATTTATATCCTTCAAGTTATGCTCTCTCGCTCCACGTATTACGATATCTTTCATGTTGAATATGAGAATTGATATATATGTTAGAAAATGTTAGTTTTAAAGTTTTTTGGAGGAATGGTAAAATTAAGTAGAAAATAAGTTAACTCCATCAAGAAAGATGAGTCTTTATATTTTGCCCCACAAAGCAATTTTAGATAAATTCTTCCAGAGGAACATCTTGACAAAGTAAAGAAAGATTTTTTCCAGGATTTCTTCCGTTACGAAGATCGGAAGTAACTTTTAAATTTCCTGCATGAAGTTCTTTATTGATTTCTACCAATTTCTCTTGAGCACGAGCTACGTCTGAAATAGGATAAGCTGCCCCAATAGTATTTGTCAGTCCAGCAATATTATTCGAGCCCCTTGAATAAACATCATAGCAAACTCTTACATTTTCTTTTTCTTCATCTAAAAACATTGTTTGATAAGTGGTTTCAAAATCAGGCAAAGGGTTATCATTACAAGAATTATAAAGTTTTAACATATCTTTAATTTTAAGCCCAATGCACCCATGAGAAACGGCCGCTCCAACAGTCCAATAATCAGTAGTAGAATGAATAACGGGACCGGTCATTTGTCCATTAACTTCAAAATCCATTCCCCTCATTTCCTCATAAGGCATCCTAATGGTTCTGTCTTCCGGGTTCAAATAACTCCAATTAATAATTTGCCCCCTTTTAGGTCCAGATAAATATCGAAAAATAATGCTATCTCTTTTTTTTAAAATCTTACCCTTGCCAATCGGAGTAGGAGTTGCTTTTTTACCAATTCTACAAGGAAGACTTAATACGGACTTCTCGTCTTCCAAAAGCTGTAAATTATACGAAGGAAGATTTACAACAATTCTCTGACTAGGAACAGTCTCTCCCGAAGAGGAAAGGGAAGCAATAAAAACCAATGAAGCTAAAAAAGTTCTACGATTCATATAGTATTAATAGATAAAGGCTTTAAGAAGTTTATTGTAATTAAGTAGCGTAACTATTTCCAGTTATTCTTCTTTTTTTTCTTTTTTCTTGCCTGTTATTTTTAACATATCCATGAAACTTCTTTTTTCGAATAGAACTATTTCTTTCTCATTTATGTCGTAATGAATTTTTAACATTCCAAGCATTGAGAGAAAAACTGTTCCGACTAAATAATCCTTTCCGTCTAAACGTTGCATTGAATAAAGAATTTTTGTTATTTTTCCTTTTACTTTTTTTTCTATTATTTTATTTTCTATCTCTTCTTCTACTTCATTAAAATCAAAGTCATAATTTAGGGCAATTTTTTCTGGCTCAGCTGATCCGAACATTTCTACTGGTATCTTTTTAACTCCGTTTTCTAGCGAAAAAGAATACATTTTATTTTCTGATGGGACAAGATAATCAAAGTGTTGTTTATCTTGAGGATTTTTAGAATTTTCTCTATCAATTACAAAGAATCCACTACAGCAAAATGCGTCCTCGTTCTCTTTTTTAAAATTAATAAATTCTCCTCCAGCCATTAATTTTTCTAAATAAAATTGAAAGTTCATAATAATGTGTAATAAATGGTATTTATAAGAATTTGGATAGCACGAAAAATTATTAATCAAGATGTGCTACAGAATTTATACCTATAGCTTTTACCACACCATTCGCATTTATTTCAAACTCAGAAATAGCGGTATTATCAAGTTTTGGCAAATCAAATGACTCTCTTAGTCCTTTATTTTCAATAATTCCCTGAAGAAGACATTGTGCTCCTCCATGCCCAATAATAAGGATAGTTTCATTTGTATGCTTTTTAAGGAGTTGCTTATAGAAGAGTTTAAGTCTTTCCCATACCTCCTCAAAAGTTTCTCCACCACTTGGACAATTTGTATATAAATCACCAGGCAAAGCATCCCAGTCAGATTTTCCTATTTTTCTACCCTCAAACTCCCCGAGCCCTCTTTCCCTAAGTAGCTTTTCTTCGATAACGCAAACTTTTTTGTGAAACATCATTATTTCTTTAGCTGTATCTGAACATCGTTTCAAGTCACTAGTGTAAGTAATATCAATGTCAATATCCTTCAGTCTTTTTGCTAATAACTTAGCCTGCTTTTTTCCGTCAGAAGACAGTTGTCCATGTTTCCATCCTTGCAAAACTCCATTTTTATTTTCCTCAGTTTCGCCATGTCGTGTTAGAATAATTCTCATCTTATAATAGATGTTCACCAAAATTAGTTTTAATAGTTTTTGCTCGCTCGCCTCTACAAATTTCATATTCAGAAAATTCTGCTTTTTTTGGTTCTGGAATTTTTTCATACGCTGTAGGCAGATCGTAACCATGCACTATTCCTCCCAATAGCACTGCTGTCTCACCATGAGCAATAATTAAAAGTGTTGATTCTTCTGGGGCATTTTTCACTCCATCGTAAAAAGAATTAATGCGATCCCATGTCTCCTCTAGTGTTTCACCACCATCAGGTCTATTAGCAAAGAAGCCTCCATTCAGATCATCCCAGGGAGCCTCGTCTTTTTTCATTCCCTCAAAAATTCCAAGGCATCTAGCATTAAGGTTATTATTTTTTGCGACCACGGAATCAGGGTGATATACAGCAATAATTTCTCCGGCTTTTGCACATCTTTCCATGCCGCTTGTATAAATATTATTTATCCTTCTGTCTTTTAAATATAGCGCAACTTTTTCTGCCTGCCCTATTCCTCTAGGAGAAAGTACCCCCGGCCGCTGTCCTTGAAGTAAATTTTTTATATTTTCTAATGTTTCACTATGAGTCATAACTATTAATCTCATGGTTATTAATGGGTTGTGGGTATTTATAAGAATTTGGATTCAGACATAAACTTTCTCTTTTCTTAAACTACTTAAAGCGTCGTCATAATTCTCATTGTTTTCTATAGCCACGCAAACTGCCGCATCTTTTCTAAATCCATCTGAACTAATTGGATTTTTACATATAACTGCCATTTCCAAATCTCCTATAGCTACACTATCTGACCTCAGGTCTCCAACGTAAAATTTTCCACCTGGCCTTGTAATAGATATCACATGTCTCCTTTGTGCGGGAACTATTCTTAATTCGGTTCCTCCTCCAGAATCATGATTATCCTTAACAATACTCTCTGCTTCTTTTAAATAAAATAAAGTCCCACCTCTCTTATGCTTGGAAAGTTCAAAGCCACTTTCACTTTTAACTAAATAAAAATCTTTTCCAGCCCTTACCTTATATCTCTTATCTCTGTTTATATCCATAAAAATACCGATTTCCCACCTATTTAAGAATTATTATAGTAAAAATTACTGCCTTTTCTCACTTTCTTTTTTTATTTTTTCAATAAAAGAGTCTAGATCCATTGTTTCAATTTCTTTCCCATCACGAACTTTAACTGCAATTTTGTTATCTTTTTTCTCATTCTCTCCAACAGTAACTAAATAATTAAATCTTTGAATTTGTGCCTCTCTTGCCTTCTTTCCCATTGATTCATTTCTTGCGTCTAACTCTACTCTAAATCCAGCTTCGAATAATTTATCATAAACTTCTTTAGCATAATCCTCTACGCCGTCGTTTAATGTTAAAACTTTTATCTGATTTGGAGAAAGCCAAAATGGGAATTTTCCGTTATAATTTTCAGTAATTATTCCCATGAATCTTTCAAGACTACCAAACACAACCCTATGAAGCATAATCGGCCTTTTTTCTTTTCCATTTTCATCAATATAATTTAATTCAAATCTTTCAGGTAATGCCATATCTAATTGAATTGTGGAACATTGCCAAGTTCTATCTAATGAATCCTTTAAGTGAAAATCTATCTTTGGACCATAAAATGCTCCATCTCCTTCATTGACAACATATTTCATTTTTTTCTTTTTTAAAACGGCCTCCAATGCGGCTTCAGCTTTATCCCAAAGTTTTTCGTCCCCGATTCTCTTAGGAGGTCTAGTTGAAAGTTCAACGTGATCAAAACTTAAACCAAAAATATCTATAACCTCATCTATAATTGTAATTATTTTTTCAATTTCATCTCCTAATTGTATATCGTTACAAAATATATGTGCATCATCTTGAGTAAACTGAATAACTCTAAAAAGTCCTGCCAAAACTCCAGACAATTCAACTCTATGAACATTTCCAAGCTCCCCAACTCGAAGTGGTAAATCCTTATACGACTTTGGAGAATTTTTATAAACAAGCATTCCTCCAGGACAATTCATCGGCTTAATTAAAAAATCTCTGCCTTCATAGTCTGTCTTAAAATTATTTTCTCCATATTTACTCCAATGTCCAGATATTTCCCAAAGCTTCTTATCCATAATTTGTGGAGTTGAAATTTCTTCATATCCTGCCTTTCTATGAATTTCTCTCCACAACTCAGTTAACTTATTTTTTATGTGAAGTCCTTTATCGTGCCAGAAAACCATTCCTGGAGCAACTTCATTAAAACTCCAAAGATCCATTTTTTTTCCTATTATCCGATGATCATTATCTTTTAATTTTGAAGTATCTAGCACTGACTTAGAAATACTATGAAGAAGCTTTTTAATTTCTTCTGAATTTAAGTCTTTAACTTCACTAAATTTAATAACCTCGCCCTTTATTTCTCTACTTAATTCGCTCAAAGGATGTCCTTTAACTTTCAATTCAAAACTTTTATAATATCCAAATGGTGCGCTAGTAATACTAAACTCTTCAGATAATTTCTTTTTAGCCTCATTTAAAATTTTAATAGCTAACTCTGGTTTTCCTAAATCTTTTGATAAATGGGCATATGGATATAAAACGATATTTTTTGTTCCGACTTTTTCTGAAATATCTTTAATGTTTTCTACCAAATCTTCAGCTAAATTAATTGAATCTTCGCTTTCTATTGCTACCATTACAACCAAGCATTCTTCCACAGAACCTTCTAATTCCTGCTTAGGGGCAATCTCATCGATTTTTTTTAAGGCTTTCTTTAATCCCTTGAATTTTATATAATCGCAGTGTAGATTCAATGTTTTCATATAATTACTGAGGAAATGGGATTTATAAAATTAATGATAAAATGCTTTTTATAATTAAAAATAATTGTACTTTTAAATGGTTAATTTTATAAAATAGGAAGTTAAGTAAAAAATATGGGAAGATCCGGAATAATGAGCTTGAAAGAATTTGAAGAGAAAGAAAAATATATAAGAGGAGCGGGAACAACAAGATTACAAGAGTATGAAGGTCCGGAACTTATTGGCGAAGGATACCATGGATTCGTATATAAAATTTCCGATACTCGTATTGCAAAAATAGCAGGTCCATATGTAAACCTAATCGGGAGGGAGGAAAAAATTGCTAAAAAATTATTTGAGTATGAAATTTCTATCCCTGAGCCATTTGGCATTCAAAATATCCCTATCATAACTAATTTACATGGGGTAAAAAAAGAAAGGATATTCGATGCTTTTATTATGGAATTTATTCCTGGAAAAACTGGATATGAATTAGAAGAATATAATCATAGGGATTTTGAAAAATCAAAATTATTACTCTCAAGGGAGCTCGGTAGAGCTAGGGAAAAGGGGTTTGATCCAGGAGTTGATGGATTTAGTTTAAAAAACTATATTTTCACTCCAGATAAAAAAATAAAATTAATTGATTTTGCTATGTGGTCTTTTTGTGGCAGTTAGGAGAAATAGTTAATTTTATAAAATCGCAACTGACACACCTTTTATGGGAAAAGTAATTGAAGTATCGACTTTGGATTTAATACCAACTCAAGAAGAATTATATGAATTAGGCAATGGAAACGGAACCCTAAAGAGTTTAGTTTCTGCATATTTTAGAGGAATGGAAAAAAGAATTCCAATTATTCCCGTAAAAGAGAAAAGAGGGATGTTTTTGATTTTAGATGGACACCATGGATCAACAATAGCAGATCTTTTTGGTAAAAATGTTTTAGTGTATGTTGCGGAATCCCCTAAGGATATTATGAAAAGAAGCAATCTAGAAGGGTATGCTCTTGAAAGAGACAAAGAAGATTTTGAATATAGTAATAATTTAATTTATATTCGATTTGAAGACGTTGTAGATAATCCAATACCAACTTGTCTAAAATCTTTTAAGGAAATGCGAAAGCGATATTATTTTCTAAGAAATCTTAAATCTGCTAAAAAATATTTTTATAGAAATGAATAAAATGTTAAAAAAAATTTCAAAACTACAAGAATATGAATCTCCTATCTTGATTTGCAATGAAGGTCTACATGGAGAAATTTATAGAATTTCAGATAAGCATGTTGCCAAAGTACCGCACGTAGGATATAATGGTATTAAAAATGAAGAAAGGACTACTAAAAGATTATTTGATTTGGGAATTTCCGTTCCAAAGCCATTTGGTATTGAACACATTTCTATTAGAACCTGGAAAAAAAGAATGGATAAAAAAGCTTTTGTTATGGAGTTTGCTCCTGGAAAAACCGGATATGAATTAATAAGAAGCAGTAATTTACATGAAAGATATATATTATTTGAAAAATCAAAATTATTATATTTTGCAGAATTAGAAAAAGCAGAAAGAGAAGGGCTTGATTTTGAATTCGATAGAGTAAATCTTAAAAACTATATTTTTGATATGAATGAAAAAGTAAAATTGATTGATTTTGCCACTTGTTCTTTTAATTGAATTAGGACGCGCGCTTAACTCTTCCAAACGTATTTATCTATTAATTTTTCGGCTCCAGCTCTACGTTTCTGATGCTCGGCTAGAAATTCGTTAATTTTATCAATTAGTATTTTTTTAATTTCCCCACTTAGAAGTTTTCCACTTTTATAATCGTCATAAATTTTTTGTAATTTTTCATCGTCTTCTTCTAAGTATCTAAGCCACTGGTATGAAACGTCTATGTCTGGATTTCCTCCTAGTTTTCTATGTTCTTCTAAGGTATCTCTTCCACCGCTAAATGCATATTTATTTATTTTTTTAGCAACTTCTTTTGGAGTATCTGTCATTAAAATAGCGTGTTCTTTATTTGAGCTACTCATTTTACCTTCGGGGCCAGTTAGAGAAGGCATAAATTTCGCGTGAATAATTGCTGGTTTTTTATGGCCAAGTTTTTCAATAACATCTCTACTTATTCTAAAATGAACATCTTGATCTATTCCCAACGGAATTAAGCACATCTTGTTTTCTTTTTTTAGAATATTTGGTAAAAAAGCTGGAACTGTTTGCATTGCTGTATAAAAAATACTTCCTATATTATTTGAATCAGTAAAGCCAAAAGACGACTTAATTGTTGAAAAAGTTATTTTTTTTGCAACTTTAATTGCTTCGGGATACATTATTCCTGCGTGCTTTGTGTCAATTAGAAAGTGTGTTTTTTCTGGATTAAGTCCAAGCGCAATTATATCTAGCATATTTTCTTTTGTCCAACCTTGAATTTCTTCATAAGTCATATTTTTATATAAGAATTTTTCATCATCAGTAAATTGAAACCAAAGTTCTACGTCGAATTTATCCTGAAGCCATTTTACGAATCTCCAAACTCCTAAAACGTGACCTAAGTGTATTGGTCCTGACGGTCCAACTCCAGTATATAGAAAAAACTTTTTTCCCTTTTCGTACTCATCTAGAAGTAATTTTATGTCCCTATGTGCAAAATAAATTCCACGCCTTAAATAATGATTTGATTCTCCAGTTATTTTTTCTATTCTCTTTAGATCATCTTTTGTTAAATTTTTAACTCCAAATTCATTTACAAGTTTATTATAATCTATATTTCCTTTAACTTCGTAAGGATTCACTATTATTTTTTCTACCATATTAAAATTAGGAATAAGGGACTTTTAAATATTACTGGGGAAAACTTGGAATTAATTGGCAGCTATCTACAGAATTTATTCTATCAATTTCGTCACAAACGGTTTCTTTAATTACAGGGGAAACGCCTATTTTAAATGGACCAACTAAGCCTTCTGAAACTATATTTAACTTATAAGTTAATCCAGAATTTTTGCTTGGCATTTTTGCTGATTCATCTGCGTATGTTTTAAGATTTGAAAACGAAGAAGATTCTTCTAACTTGAATGTCTTACTTGATTGAAGTCCTTCTATTCTTACTAAAATTGAATCCAAATCCACATCTCCAACAGTTATTGCAAAATATAATGAATCTCCATCTTGACAAGTATAATCGTTATTTATTTCTACTACTTTTTCTGTAAATAATGTTGAGCAAGATTCTGCGCTGTCTAAATTTCCTTCTATCATACTTTGAACAACACCCCAAACCACCGCAACCAATGCTACAGAAAGCGCGATTAATATTACGACCGTAACAACGCCCGAAAGACCTCTTTTATTTAACACTATATTATTACCTCTTGTCCATCATTTTTGCAAACATAGTTTTTTTGACCCTCGTCCGAATTACCTAACAATACTGGTATTAAAACTAATTTGTCTGCGCCATCTCCGTCTAAGAACTCATATTGATCTGAGGATCCTGAATCTAATCCTTCAAAACCATTTACTAACTTTGTGCCACTTTCCGACGATCCTGAAACCTCAACTTTCATTCCTGATATTGGAATATTTCCAGCATTTTTGATATATAACGTATTTGAAGAAAAACTTGATTCTAGCCTAACTTTTCCGCATGCTAATTTTATATTTTCAGATCCCTCTTTTGTTATAACCTCTCCGCTTATATTTTTAAACCATAAAAAAATTATTAATGCTATAACGACAACCATCATTATCAAAAGAACTGTTGCAATAACTGGTGATATCGCTTTTTTATTTCCTCTTTTCATTTTATTATATAATTTTTTAAGTTTTTAAATGTTGTTAGATTAAATGTGCTCCACTACTTGGCTTACTCCTGAATTTCCACAAACCACTCTTTTTATTCTATTGTCATCTGTTTCAATTGTCATTTCTGGAGTTATATCTATCGAAAAAATCTCATCGGGAATGTCTTTAAAAGTTTGACTAGTTAGTGATTGCGGAGAAAAATCTAAATAAGTAAAGTACACTCCATTTTCTGTATTTCCAAATTTAGGATTTGAACTTGGAACAACCAAATATTCACTTAAATCACTTGTAGCTATTTTTTGATCAGCTTTGGTTGTTGCATAAATTGTATATCCTGATAAGTCAAATCTTCCCGTGTTTTTTAAATTAATTGTTAGATCGTAGTCTTCACTCCCTGGACTATTTTCCGTATAAGTATAACTTACTATTGAAATATCTGAGCCATCTGGACAAATTAATTCGTCGGCTGGAACGTAGGACTGCAAAAATACATACATGAAAGTTCCTATTGCCATTACTATTCCAATTAGTAAAACGTAGCCGACCATTCCGCTTACTGCTGATTTGCTTTTTATTGTTTTAATTTGTAACGACATATTCTTCATCTCCCTGTGTTTGTGAAATAACAAAATAAAAATTTTCTCCGTCTTTTACTTCAAATATATAAGTTTGCTCGTTGAATGTTACTGATATTTCATTTTCCCCTATTTTTGTAATTGTAGCTGGTTCTCTTGTTCGCGTTGTTACATCTACTGTACTTTGTGATTCTCCTGTACCTAAGCTTATACTTCCAGATACAACATCACTATAAGTATAAGCATTGAATTTATCACCTGTAATTACATCACCTACTTCCACGCTATCTATTGCACTACTATCGCCTACTATAAAAAGTATTTCTTTGTTTTCTCCTGCGTAGCTGTCGTAACTTGTTGTAAAATGCTCTATTAACTCTTCTTCTGTGTGAGTTACTCCGTATTCTAAAACTTGTCCGCTTTCGAAATCTAATTCTTTTCCTGTGCTGTCTAGGCTTACTCCGCCACTTTTTTTTACTGAATTACTTACTCCTGCGAATCCTACGATTATTGCGATTATTACCACGGCTGCGAGTAAATAGAATTGTCCTCTTTTATCACGTCTCATGTAACAAATACGCAAAAGAACTTTATAAAATTTTGTAATTTAACAATCTTTTTTATTTATACTAGCTAAAAATTTTTTTATGTACCAATGTACACGACGAAAATTTTTAGCGTCGTCTAAATAAAAAATCTTGACAAAATTAAAGTGGAACAAAAAAGGTTTAAAATAAAGTTGGAATCTGGAAAATTTATTTTTGAGTGGGGCTGGAAGCGAGTGAACGAAGTGAATAAGATTGGGGGAGTTGGGCGGGTTGGGAAGTTAGGAAATTGGGAGAGTTGGGAGATTTGGGGAGTTAGAAAATTTGGGAAGTTAGGAGCGGGGTCGTGGCGGTGAAATTATTAATAACTAAATTTTTCATCAGAAAATTTAGCAAATGGGGAGCGAATGCTTGGGGGAGTTGGGAGATTGGGGAGTTGGGAGATTGGGAAGTTGGGGAGTTGGGCGGGTTTGGGAGTTAGGCGGGTTGGGCGGGTTTGGGAGTTGTAAGGGTTTTTAATTTCGTAAAATATAAGATTAAAATTATAAAATAATGTAAGCCGATTGCCAGCTCAACAATTGCACAAAAGCTACCTTTACTTCTCCTCAGTTCTGTGACCCAGTAAGCACCTTAACATATGTTTAGAGCTGCTTGGATTCCTCCATCTGACTCGGTTCGCAAATGCAAGATCAAACTGGACAAAACCTCAACGTCAAAATAAAGACTCTTGAGTTTTCATCTCACCGACAACCTTACAGTCTGCCTAAAGTCCGTTTGCTTTATAGCGGAGGACTAACCCGCCGACCTACTTACAAAATAGTTAGAAATTAAGGGTATTTAAGATTTTTGATGGGGGGAATTGGGTTTGTTAGAGTCTGATTGGTGGAGATTGTTAAGGTCTGATTGGTGGAGCAAAGCTATAATAAGAAAAAAAGAAAAAAAAAGAAAAAAAAAGAAAAAGAAGAAAAAATTAAATTAGTTTAATTATACATTAAAACTATAAATTCATCTCCAATATAACTAACCATAGAATCATTAGGACTATCTGTTAGTAAATTATCACTCAAAGTAGGAATTATTACAGCCCCAGAATTAACTTTAATTCTAACTGTAGAATTATATCCAGACTCATCAATTTTACTAATATATAATTCAAGATCTTCTATGTCAATTGTATCTCCAACCTCGGCTTTATATAAATTGTTTGTTCTATGATCTCGAATAGTAACTATGCTTTCGTCATAATAATCATTAATCTTATCAACTGAAAAACGATAAAGCTTCAATGAATCCCCCGTAGACGAACTATTCCCCTTTTTGAAACTAATTCTAACTGAACTAAAGATATCTTCTCTTGAGCTATATCCGATTTCTATAATTTTTATAATCACCCCATCAGAAAGTAACGCACTTTGCCCTTCATCTAAAGTAGAGGTATCCTCTCCATTAATTGCTAACCGAACATTATTTTCTCCAATATACGACGATGCTATAGAATAAGATTTCCCACATAAGCTAACCGTAGTTACTCTTCCTTCAGAAATTTTTAAAATTTCCTCATAATTACAAGTATTAATTTGCCCATTTATATTCAAATTTCCATCTTTATCTAATCTAGCAATTTCTTTCTGTCCTTCAGCTCCTGTAGATAAAAATTGAAATCCATTTGAATCTCCAACAATTTTTTGACCTTGTCCCCAGCCTACATAATTTCCACCAGAAGGAGTTGTTCCTCTTCTAACGTTGATAGCATTTCCAGTCATACCATTTCCAACAGCAAATACTGCAACAGAAATAACTAATGCAATCACAACAACTAAAGCTATAGATTTCCACTCTTTACTTTTATTATTTTTTTTCATTTTATCACCCCCTTTCATTTCTATATATCTTATATTAAGATACAATCATGAAGAATAAATATATTATAAATATTGTTGTTTACAAGTTTCTAATTTTTAAATTTAATATGTTATATGAAAATTTAAATAATGATTTTAAGAAATAAGTTTGATTTACTTACGCTATTTTTATTTTGTTTTTCTTTTTAACAATCACGAAAAGACCGCATCCTAAGATTAAGGCTGAGATTATTCCTGCGCTGAAAGCTCTATTGTCTTTTGCGAAATCGCTTGCTCCTGTAACTGCACCTGTTAGTAAGTTTCTGAATGTTGTTTTTTCTTCTTCTTCTTTTAATGCTTCTGGCTCGTCTGCTGAAACTATTGGACGATTATTTATTTCGCAAGTTTTCATTTCTTCTTTTGTGCTTCTTGAGTCCTTTGAGCTGTAGCATGTTCTGAATTGTACTCCGTCTTCGCATTCGCCCCAGTTTCCGCATTCCCAGGTTGTTTGGGCTGAGCTTCTGTAGATTGTTGTTAAGAATGTTTGTTCTATTATTTCGAATTCGTCTCCTGTAGTTGAAGCTATTTTTCCGTCTATGTTTACGTTTAGTTCTGTCTCGTAATCTCCAACTTTGTAATCTGTTGTATCTAGAGTTATTTCGTATGCTATTTTTCCGTCTGCGTAACCGTAGCCATAACCGTAACCGTATCCGTAGCCGTATCCGTAGCCGTAGCCGTAATTAGCTCCTGAGCTTACTGATAAACGTTTTATTGATATTCCTTCGCACGCTGTTAAATTATTTGCGTCTACGTCGAATCTGCAAACGTCTCCAGTTGGTCCTGTGATTTCTAGTTCTAGGTAGTCTATTTCTAATCTTTCGTTTGAATCTATGTCAAGTTCTGCTGTGAATTCTAATGTGCTTCCTTTTACTACTATGTCTTGATCTGCTGATAATTTTAAGTTTAGGGCGTTTACTGGTCCCGCTAGAATGAGCATTGCTAGAACCATCACCGTTATAACGCTTGCTATTATTTTATGATTCATAAATTTGTGAGGAAATTTTATTTTATAAGCTTTATTGTTATTGGGTTACTTGATGTTATGACTATCCAAAGATTTAAAAGATAATTTTGCTCGGGATAGTTATGAGTAGTTTGAAATATTCTGTTGTCGTGCCGATTTATAACGAAGAAGGGAATGTCGGGGCTTTGGATACTGAAATAAAGAAAGTTATGGACGGGCTTGGTTCTTATGAGATTATTTATGTTAATGATTCTTCGACTGATAAATCGCTTGAAAGACTTCGGAAACTTAAGGGTGTTAAGATTATTAATTTGAATCGTAATTACGGGCAGGCTACGGCGCTTGATTGTGGGTTTAAAGCGGCGGCGGGAGATATTGTGATTTCTATGGATGGGGATTTGCAGAATGATCCTAAGGATATTTTGAAGCTTCTTGATAAACTTGAGGCGGAGGATTTGGATGTTGTTGCTGGGTGGCGGAAGCATCGGAAAGATAAGGGCGGGATAAAGATTTTGACTCGAGTTGGGCGATTTTTTCGGAAGATTTTGATTAAGGATAATATTCATGATACGGGTTGTACGTTGAGAGTTTATAAGAAAAATGCTGTTAAGAGTCTTGATATTGGTGGGGAAATGCATCGGTATATTTTGGCGCTTCTTCGGTGGAAGGGTTTTCGGATTGGGGAAGTTGTTGTTAATCATCGGGCTCGGACTAGCGGGGTTACTAAGTATGGATATACTAAAGCGATTCGTGGATTTATTGATTTGATTTATATGTGGTTTATTCAGAAGTATTCGCAGAGGCCGCTTCATATTTTCGGGGCTGTTGGATTTATGTTTTTTGGGGTTGGGGTTTTGACTGAGATTGCTGTTATTTTAATGAAGATTTTTATGTCTGTGGATGTTAGTTCTAGTGCTTGGTTTGTTCTGGGATTTTTTTCTATGGGACTTGGAATTTTTATGTTTACGTCTGGGATAATACTTGATTTGTTGATGAAGATATATTTAAATAATTCTCCTTATGAAAAGCGTTATTATATAAGAAGTGTTGAGGAGAAGTAATGGGAGTTGAAAAGAAGGGAGAAGTTGTTTTGGATAATTCTAAAGAAAAATTAAGGGAAG